>Ga0308156_1000588_pt1 | contig 66263 bp, 56 predicted proteins | sample PhyAR2_FD_201041 | JGI IMG/M metagenome (GOLD analysis project Ga0308156, IMG submission 201041) | Phyllosphere microbial communities from UC Gill Tract Community Farm, Albany, California, United States - DLSL A.R2 | ecosystem: Host-associated > Plants > Phyllosphere > Unclassified | place: USA... | reverse complement strand
GAATAATCCTTCCCTGGAAATGCATATCGTCACCAATGACAGAAACTCCGGGCCGAGTATCAGTAGAAATGCGGGAATTGACAGGGCAACCGGTGATTATATTTTTTTTATTGATGCCGATGATGATCTGGCAGATGATGCTGCATTGGCGCTTTTTATTTCTAAAACTGAAGGCCAGCCTGATATTGTTTTTGGAGAACACCACTTTTTTGTGAATGACAGACTCACGGAAAGTAATTATCATACCCTCAAGAATACCAAAGAATCCTACTCAAATGATGAGATTCTGAATGGCTTTTTCTCCGTAAAATGGGCTTCTGTGGTGTGGAACAAGTTATACGACCTCGGGTTTATAAAAAGTAATCAGCTCAGATTTCCCGAAGGACTGCTTCACGAGGATGAATTGTGGGTCTTTCAGATCTCTGCACTTGCCCGGAAAATTAACTTTGTAAACCAGAAGACTTATAACTATTATTACTCCAATCAAGGCTCTATAACGGCCAATGTAGGCATCAAAAACCTTAATGATTATAAGGATATCCTGAAGGAAAAACTGCGGTTTGCAAAAGAATACAATCTCTACACTACCAACGATAGGACGGAGAAATACATCAGGGATTTTGCTAAAAAGATTCTGCTGGCCAAAGTAGTACTGTTGGATTTCAAAACGTTCAGGACTTTTTATTTGGCTTTGCGCAAAGACTTTGCAGATTGTTTTCCAAAATCAGACGAGTTTAGCATTCAGCCGTTTTTAGCCTATTATTTGTATAAAATGAAATTTGACGACCGTTATTTTTTATACGGAAAAGTACCCAAATTTGTAAATCCTCTGCTTAGAATCTAGTCAATAAATGTTCTTTCAGTATTTCTTTTTCTGTAAATCAAAGCGTAGATTTTATCTCTAATACTTCGTAGAACTGTTCCGGGCTTTCCGTTGTAAAACCTGGAATATTCCTCAAAATGAAGTGCCATATTTTGAACTTCCAGTGAGACATTTTCGTCAAGATATTTTTTTTGTTCTCCAACGCCTACACTGTTACTCGTTGTACTGATTCCGATTTTCTCAAAAATACTGATGAACTCATTGATGTATTTCTGAGAAATATTGTGGTGTACAAAAATATCCATCATAAAAGTCCAGTCAGAGGCAATCTTATTTCTCTCGTCATACAAACCGTATTTTTCAAAAAGTTCTTTTCTGAAAAAAGCCGACTGATGACAGATGGGTTCTTTGATCAGGCTTCCAATTGTAATCTTTGAAGGTATTTTATATTCGTATTTCTTCCGGTTCTCCAGCTCATAATAGGCATTACCATAGACAATGTCTTCACCGCCAAGAGCAGGGCTTATTCTCTGAAGGATTTCTGGTGAGGAGAACCTGTCGCCACTATTCATAAAGATGAGATATTGCCCGGTGGCCCTTGTAATACCTTTGTTCATAGCGTTGTAGATGCCTTTGTCCGGCTCGCTGACCCAATAGTCTATCTGCGGGGAATAATTCTCCAGCACTTCCTCGCTGCCATCGTTGGAGCCGCCGTCAATGATGATAAATTCAAAATCTTTCCAGGTCTGGGAGATCACACTTTTGATGGTTTCTTCCAGGCCGTTGCGGTTGTTATAAGCGACTGTGATGATGGATATTTTCTTGCTCATTATAATGTTCCTTTTCCTGCAGAGGAATCTGTCCTGTACAGGGTTGTAATATCTTCTGAAATACCGATTTTAAAAAATGAGCAGATTCTCATCTGAAAGTCTCTGTCATCGTGCATAGAGACGCGCTCATGAAGCGGCAGCATTCCACCTGCGTATTCCCAGGCCGACCTTAGGAAAGTGCATCCGTTGAAGGTCATGTTGATAGAATTATCGTGCGTAAAATCTCTGGCAGATTCCGGGCCGTAATATTTCACTTCTTTGTTCGGAAGGTACGATATAGACTGGATCAATTCTGCAAAAATCCGGTTAAATTTTTCGTACTCGCCGGACATTGTAGTAAAGGGAAATGCTGTTCCTGCCAACATAAAAAGGTCTGAGTTCTTCATTTTATCAATGGCATTGTGGATCCAGGTCGGCACCATAAGGTCGTCTGCATTTACGATGATAAAGAGATTGTTTTCAGATTCGCGGATTGCCCTGTTTACGCTGCCATATTGAAAAAGATTCTCTTCATTTCTAATGACTTTAAAATGGTACTGGGTTTTTAATTTATCAATGCAGGATTCTGTATCGTCAGTCGAGTTGTCGTTGATGATCGTGATCGGAATATCAGCTGGCAGTGTCAGGAAAAGATATTCCAGATATTTCCCGTGGTTATAGCAAGGGATCAGGATCTCTGGGGAAAGGTCTTTTTCTCTGGCGGGCAGCGGGATGTTTTCTTTAGATTTAATAAAGTTTAAAACTCTCTCATTCAGAGTACTTACCTTAAATCTGTTCGGCGTGGGTTTGTAGATTCCCAGAATTCTGAGAATCTCCCATTTTATCTTACTTAGTTTTTTTTTCAACATAAGAAGGTTTTCTAAAAGATGAAAATGTTCTTAAATCAAAGACAGATCAGTCGCCATCATTTCCTTCACCAGGCCGGCAAGATCATACTTTGGTTCCCAGCCCAGCTGTGTTTTGGATTTGGTAGGATCGCCGATCAGAAGATCTACTTCTGTAGGTCTGTAGTATTGCGGATCGATTTTCACAACAGTTTTTCCGATTTCCAGCTGATAATCTGCGTGATTACATTTTGCAACTTTAGCGACTTCATTTTCATTTTCGCCTTCGAAACTAAGCTCTATTCCTGCTTCTGCGAAAGCCATTCTTACAAAATCTCTTACGTAGGTGGTCTTCCCGGTTGCAATCACGTAATCTTCTGCTACGTCCTGCTGCAGGATTCTCCACATAGCTTCTACATAATCTTTGGCATGTCCCCAGTCTCTTTGCGCATTCAGATTTCCAAGATACAATACTTCCTGTTTTCCTTTTGCAATGGCGGCAGTTGCCATTGTGATTTTCCTGGTGACAAATGTTTCACCCCTTCTTGGAGATTCGTGGTTGAACAGAATGCCGTTGCAGGCAAATATGTCGTAGGCTTCGCGGTAATTTTTGGTAATCCAGAAGGCGTAGATTTTCGCAACACCATATGGAGAACGCGGATAGAACGGCGATTTTTCGTCGTAAAAACCGGCTGCATTTTTATTTTCTTCCAGTCCGCCATACAGTTCTGATGTAGAGGCCTGATAGATTTTTGTTTTCTTTTCCAAGCCAAGAATACGGACGGCTTCCAGTATTCTGAGAGTTCCGAGGCCGTCAACATTTCCCACATACTCGGGAGAGTCGAAGCTGACCTTTACATGGGACATAGCGCCCAGATTGTAAATCTCATCCGGCTGGACCTCCTGGATAATTCTGATAATATTGGTAGAATCTGTAAGATCTCCGTAATGCAGTTTGAAGTTCACGTGATTCTCGTGCTGATCCACATAGATATGATCAATCCTCTGGGTATTGAAGGAAGAGGCTCTTCGCTTGATACCGTGAACCTGATAGCCTTTTTCTAAGAGTAATTCTGCGAGGTAAGAGCCGTCTTGTCCTGTAACTCCTGTTATTAATGCTGTTTTCATCTTATTTTTTTTTGTATTTGTAACCTCTTATTTCTTTGATTATTTTGTTTTCTGTAATTATTTCAGCAGGCTCATAAATGTGGTAATAAGGAACCTCTCCCATTACACTTGCCCATTGAGAAAAAGTGGAAGGAGCTCCTAAAAGATAATCTGTTTGCGAGATCAAATACTGATCTTCCAGAGGACCTTCTTCTGACTGTATCACGTGCCCAAATTCTGTTCTGTACCTTTCCAGATCTAAGTTTTCATCATTGGTACAGATTAGTATTTTATATTTTTTCTGAGGAATGATGACAAGTAATTCTTTGATTTTTTTGATATAAATATCATCTTCAAAAAAGAATTTACCATCCATATAATCTTTGTAATCTCCTCTTCGGATATGGACGGAAATTATTTTTTCACTATTTTCAGTTTGGAGATATTTTTGTTTCAGCTTTTCTTTGTCAACCTTTGGGTCAAAAAGATTCTGATAATATTTTATATCATTTTCGCTATAAACATCATTGTTGAAAAACCAGCCATAACAAAATGTCACGAGGTAATCTTTTTTAATCTGTTTTCTGTATTCTGGAATTTTGGTGTCATCAGTAAATCCAAGAGTACAATTGGGATTCAACTTTCTGTAATAGCGATTGTACAAAAGCTTTTTTATGAGGTGAGGCGTTTTTGATGATGGAGGGAGATTTGGAAATTGCGAACAGTATTTCTCGTTAAAAGTAGGAGAATAAAACTTCACACCATTCCTCCTGCAAAAAGAATCGAGATGCATAAATTGGAAAAGATCATTTCCGCGACCACCTCCTAGTATGGAAATACAAATCAGCATTTAGTTGTTGAATTTTTTCTTGTAAACATCTGTGATTCCTTCTTCCAAGCCGATTTTTGCTTTCCAACCCAAATCATTAATTTTGGTAACATCCATCAGCTTTCTAGGTGTTCCGTCCGGTTTTGAAGTGTCCCAAATAAGATCTCCTGCGTACCCAACTATTTTTTTAATCAGTAATGCTAAATCCTTTATACTGATATCTTCACCAATTCCAACATTCACGTGGCCTGCATCTTCATAATTTTGCATTAGAAATATGCAGGCTTCTGCAAGATCATCGGAATGTAAAAATTCTCTCAAAGGTGTTCCTGTACCCCAGACTGTAACATTTGGCAGATTCTGTTCTTTCGCTTCGTGGAATTTTCTTAGCAAAGCAGGCAAAACGTGAGAATTATTGAGGTCATAGTTATCATTCGGGCCGTACATATTAGTTGGCATTGCAGAAATGAAATTGGAATTGTACTGGCTTCTATACGCATCACACATCTTGATACCTGCAATTTTTGCGATAGCATAAGGTTCGTTTGTCGGCTCCAAAGTTCCTGTCAACAGCGAGTCTTCTTTCAAAGGCTGAGGTGCCATTTTGGGATAAATACAGCTAGATCCAAGGAATAATAATTTCTTAACATCATGGGTATGAGCCTGATGGATCACGTTGTTCTGAATCATCATATTATCATAAAGAAACTCAGCTCTGTAAGTATTATTGGCCTGTATTCCGCCTACTTTTGCTGCAGCGAGGAAAACATATTCCGGCTGTTCTTCTGCAAAGAAATCTGCAGTCTGTTTATAATCACGCAGATCCAGTTCTTTGGAAGTTCTTGTGACCAGATTTGTGAAACCTTGTTTTTCTAATGCTCTTAAAATAGCACTTCCTACAAGACCTCTGTGTCCTGCGATGTATATTTTGGAGTTTTTGTCCATTATTATATAATCTTATTTATAATATTAATAAAATCTTGTCCAAATTTCTGAATGTTTTCTTTGTAATTTTTCTGGTATTTTACTTTTTCTTCATTCATTGTTTTTAGCATGATTTCTGAAAGAGCTTCTGGGTCAGTTGGATCAAAGAAATAGGCGTCATTGCCCAACTGCTCTCGGTGAACATTCAAACTGGAAGCGATGATGCATTGATTCATAGCTTTAGCATCTTCTACAACAGTGCTCCATCCTTCAAATAGTGACGGTTGGATGATTGCCTCTGCATTGTTCATTAGTTGAAGCTGATCTTCACGATCTATAAATCCTAGAAATTTAACATAATCAGCAAGATCATTTTCAGCTACATATTTTTTTAGAGATTCAAAGTATTCAGGATTTCGATAATCATGTTCTTTTCCTGAAAATGCAGTTTGAAAATTGAGTTGACCATTCTCTTTTAATAACTTTACTGCTTTTAAAATTACGATCTGATTTTTGTGTTTCCAAAACTGATTGGGTGAGAAAAAATACTTATCCTTCAGATGATATTTTGCTTTTAAATATCCGATATTTATATGGTCATATTTTGGATGGGTTACTGCAAAGTTAAGTATATGCTTATGGGCTGTTGCGTCCGGATAAAATTTAGTGAAATCATTAAAAGCATCTTGGCTGCTGAACAGTACATTTTTTTCGTGATTTGCTATCCTTTTACATTCTCTGTCTCTCCCACCCAATTCTTCTGTTGAGAAAAACTCAGGAAGATGTTTTTCCTGCAAATCAGGAATCCATGAAAGTCGGTTTTTTATCTTAGAAAGAAACTGGTTTGGAAGGTAAGGAAAAATAAGATCCAGACTGACGATTTTTGAGTTCGTAGAAAGTTTAAACCGGTTCGCGGTAATTTTATTCAGGGTTTTTCTTAGAAATTCTTTTTTTTGATTTCCTCCAATGATTAGGTATTTCGCGTATGGATAATTTAGTTGTTTAATAACCTCCAGGTCTTTAAGATTTTCTGAGATGAAGTAAATTTTTGGAAGGTCATTGTCCTGAATTGTTTTTAGAGCCTCGATTATATTAGTAATATAATAAGTGCCTCCAATCCAGTTTTCATTATAGCTGAAGTATATACCTAATTTTGTTCGTTTGCCCATTTTATATAATTTCTTAGACCTTCTTCGATGGAAATTTTTTGTTTATATCCAAAAGATTTTATTTTGCTGATATCTGCTCTCCAAAAGATTGGGTCTCCTTCTTTTTGTACTTGATTAAATATGATGGGCTTTTGACTGCCTGTTAGTTTTACAAAAAGTTCAGCAATGTCTTTAATTTTAGTTTCTTCGCCGTTGGCAATATTATAATTTTCACCTTTAAAGTCTGCCTTATTAATAATACAGTCTACGGCAAAAATAATATCATCGACATGTATGAAATCTCTGGTTTCTTCTCCTGTACCAAATAATTCAATAGTGTTTTGCTTTTTGAATTTTAGAAACAGATCCCAAATCAGTTGCTTCTTCAAACCATTCCCAAATGCCGAGAATATTCTGACATTGCAGGTTTTGAGACCGAAATAGGATTGATACTCTGTGCATAATTCTTCCGCAAACTTTTTATGAATACCATATGGTGATATAGGATTGCAATCGCTTGATTCTCTTATTGGTAAGTTTTCTGGATTTCCATATACAGCAGCACTTGAGAGGTTTATGAATTTGCAGCTTGGTTGATATTCTTTAATTGCTTCCAGTAATTTTGCTACGTTATAAGTATTTAATGTAAAATCTCTCAGAGGATTTTGTAGTGACTGTGGGACGCTTGCCGCGCCAGAACAATTAATGCATACGTCGAAAGTATGAGTCTGAAAAATCTGGTGAAAATCCGAATTGGTAGCATCTATCTGAAAATAGTTTTCGGAAGTATAATCATTTACAATGTCACATCCAAATACAGTGTGTTTTTTTTCTTGGTAAAAATTGTATGCTGCAGTACCAATAAAGCCTTTTGAACCTATGATTAGTATTTTCATTAAAGTGTAGGATATTTCATTTTTTCTTCTTCTGTAAGTTGTCGTATTACTTTCGCTGGATTACCAGCGGCAAAACACCAGTCAGGTATATCGCTCAGGACCACGCTTCCTGCTCCAATAATACTTCCTTCCCCAATCGTTACACCCTTTAGTATAGCAACATTTAAACTAATCCAAGCATAATCTTTAATTATAATTGGACTTGTTTTCACACTACCTTTTGTTTTCCAATGACCAGTAATGAAAATCTCCTTTGATCGTAAAGCTCTTTCAAATGGATTAATCTCGTGGGAATTCGTATCAATAATATTACAAAAATGAGAAATCAAGACATCATTTCCTATAATAACTGATTCGCCAGACCAAATTCTAGAATCTTTTCCAATATAGGTGTTATCACCGATTTGGATTTTTCCGCCATAATTAAAAACATTCAATTCTCCCTGTATGTGAGAATCTTTTCCGATGATTATTTTAGAAGGATCATTAGAATCATTATATATAATAGCTTCAGGATAAAGAAAACTCCCAGAATCCATAGTGATTAGTTTTTTAAAAATGACTGTTTTTCTATATTCATTGAATGCTACAAAATTGATATGTGGATTCCTAATAATGTACTGGGAATTAAAAATAATTGCAAATAATTTTTGTAGTAAATTTTTCATACTATTGTGTTAATAGACAGGATTCTATGTGGGATCTTAAGTTTTTTTTATAGTTATCAAAAGTATAATTTTCTCTAGTGTATTCTTGTACTTTAATAGATTTTTTTTCTAATTGCTCATCAGAAAACATATCCAATTTCCGAATTATTTTTTTAATACTTGCAACAGAACTATCTTCCAGAATAAAACCAAACTGATCTATGTCTACAGAGCAAGCTTCAGTTGCAATTGGAATAAGTCCTCCATTTGCCATCAAATTTAATAATGAGGGTGAACCTCCTTCACTGACAGATGGGAAAATAGCAAAACTGCATTGGTTAATAATTTCTAAGAATTTTTCTGATTTTAGATTTATAAAACCATGATTTATAATATTGTTGTGTTTTTTTAAAATAGGATTATAAATCTCCCAAAATCTTCTTTCTGAAGGTGTGGCTCCACAAATGTGAAGATTATATTCATCACTTTCAGAAAAAAAATCGATACAATCTGCTAATCCTTTTGTAATGAGGCCACCACTTCCAAACCATAAAAAATTTTTACGGGAAGAAGTAATGTTCCTTTTTATTGTTCCCATTTTTACGGTTTCAAAATAAAAAGCATTTAAGTTGAATATAGGTATGTAAGGTGTAATAGAAGTGTACGTTTTTTTGCAAAAATCATTTCCCAAACATATAATAGCATCGGAATTTGTAGTAGGTAAGGAATTACTTTTACCAATGAGCCTACATGATTCTGGAATAAATTTTTTCTTATCAGTATAAAATTCATGAAGCTTTTTACCTGCTTCTAAATAGTAAAAAAAAGGATTATTACCGGTTCCGTAATATATTTTATTTAAAGCATGGGCACTAGGACTTTCAAAGGCTTTTTCGTACATATTGCCTTGGCCATAGACGATCTCATATTGCGAATAGTCTATGTTGATAGAGGCATTAAGGTCAACGACGTCCACATTAAACCCTAAATCTCTAAAGATTTCAGCCGCCGTGTAACATTCGGTAAGATTGGTATGAGATAAAGTAATGGCAGATGTGAAAGGAGTTGTTAAATATGAAATTAAAACTTTTTTTGTATTATCTGTACTGAAAACATTGTTCAGTAGTAGTTGATGATTATGATCTAATTTCTTTAATTCATATCCATTACTTTTCAAGAATCTACTTATATAATCTTTGAGTTTATTAATCATAATTACCAATATGTTGCACCTTCTATTTTATCAGAATTTTTTGGCGTCTCATCTTTTGATGGTCGGATCCAATGTTCATTGTGAAAATTAAAGTTTTTGTATCCGCCAGAGTTGAGCCATCTGTCTCCAATTATTCCAAAAAGGACTTGAGTGGCACCACCTAAATGAAACCCCTTCTTTCCAATTTTTTTTGCGTGTGCTGCTAGAGGCAGTCCATATGCACCACAGCCAATCAGAGCAATATCAAAATCCGTTTTTTCCATTTGTTCCTTCATTATATCAAGAGCATGGAACCAATCTCTGTATTTTTCTTGATTATTTCCCGCAATTGTCTGTACAGATTTTATTGTTTTCAGATTAAAACTAGGGAGTACGTTAGGATCTTTAAATAAAAATTTTCTCTTTTCATACTGCTTTATAATACTATCTTCAAAAGGGTGTATCACAAGAACATTTTTACCTTCTAAAGCTTTTGTCCATGGCTTCTGATGATAGTAAGGTTCTAAATCCGCAAAACCAACCGTTTTTAAATTTTCTGAATAGAACTTTTCAACCTTTTTTTCACTCTCCAACCAAGAGCCTAAAATATCTATTTTAGAAATGTCATCTATAAATGCTTTACAATATTTTTCAATATGCTCTGGTGTATCTGGAAAAAAACCGGCATTCACCGTCAGAAGTTCTATATTATGCCTTTTCCATTCTAGATTATTACTTTGATACGTAATGTATTTATAATACTTGGTGAATTTTGATTCTGTAATTTCGAGATAGTTGACTAATGTTTGAAGTTCAGAATTTCCGAATCTAGCAATCATTGCGGGTTTATCATCAAGTAATATATTTTTTATTAACTCATTAGCATACTGTCCTTTAAAATCAGTATTAAAGGTGGCGTACAATTCCTCTCTAACTTTTAAGGGATAAATACGTCTTAAATAAGATGCAAATTTTATGAATGTCTTATGATTCATAAGCCTAGATTATATTGCTTCCCACTTGATCACAGGAAGGATAACACCTGTTCTACCCTCTGTCGTTAATACCACAGGACTTGTTGTGTCTAGGATGTTAAACTCTAAATCTTGCTTCAGATGATCTAAGCCTTCAATTTTTGGGATTGCAGATGCAATAGACATATAATATGTACCGCCTCTAAGATAGCTCATAGGCAACTGTACCCGGAAATGATGCTTCCCTTTCTTTAAGACCAGAGAATCATATTCATCTAATCTAGTATCCTTGAAACAAGAACCGAAAATTGGGCCGTACTCTATATGTTCTAATGAAAAAGCGACATCATAGCCTTTACCTTCTTTCAAAACCTCAAATTCAATGTCAACATAAGCTTTTTTAGCATTATCGATTTCTGAAACGACTTCAAAATCTTGATTTAAAATTCTTGCTGATCTTATTTTTAGTTTTTTACTATCATCTACTTGTGAGTAGTCTAAAACCTCACCCACACCGGATTCATTAACTCTCAGATAGTCGCTGATAATATTGGCTGTAGGACCATAACCGATAAGGTTACCCTGCTTCAGTAAGATAGTGCTTTTGCATAATGATGAGATTGTTCCCATATTGTGGCTTACAAAAAGAACAGTTCTTCCTTCACCTTGGTTTACCTGATCCATTTTACCAAGACATTTTTTCTGGAATTCGTTATCACCGACTGCCAGTACCTCGTCTACAATTAATATTTCAGACTCCAGGTGTGCAGCTACAGCAAAAGCCAGTCTCACATACATTCCCGAAGAATATCTCTTAACGGGCGTGTCTATATATCTTTCTACGCCCGAAAAGTCGACAATCTCGTCAAACTTTCTGGAGATTTCTTTTCTGGTCATTCCCAGGATTGCGCCATTGAGAAATACGTTTTCACGACCGGTCATCTCTGGATGAAAACCCGTTCCTACCTCCAAAAGTGAGGCAATTCTTCCTTTTGTAAATATTTTTCCGGTAGTTGGTTTTGTAACCTTACTCAGAAGTTTTAACAACGTGGATTTTCCGGCGCCATTCTTACCAATGATTCCCACGGCGTCGCCCTGTTCTATTTCGAAGTTGATGTCTTTAAGAGACCATACATACTCGCTCACACCTTTCTGCGAGCGGTCATTGGCCTCACCGATTTTTAAATAAGGATTTTCTTTTCCTCTTATCTGATGCCAAAATCTATTGAGATCATGAGAAATGGTTCCTGTTCCAACTTGTCCTAATCGATATTGTTTTGAAATATCTTCTGCCTTTAATGCTAATCCCATCTGTTATTTTTGATTATACAGTGTCCATAAAACTTTTTTCAACCTTATTGAAAACGATCGTTCCAATAGCTAACAACACAACGATAATCAGGCTGCTTAGTAGAAGCATTGCAGGATTAAATTCGCCAACGCCGAGCCAGCCATATTTGAAGCACTCGAAGATACCGGTCAAAGGATTCCACGCAGCGTAAGGCTGAATGAATTTGGGTAAAGCAGATACAGGATATATCACCGGTGTTGCATACATATAGAGGCTTACCCCAAAGCCTAAAAGCATCTGTAGATCTCTATACTTGGTAGTCATAGATGAAAATATCATCCCAACACCCAACGCAAACATAGCCATAAGTATAATCAAAAAAGGAGTCGCAAGAATCCACCAATTAGGCTGTATTTCGCCTTTTGCCAGATAGTAAAAAAATGCGATCAGAAACAAAATCATCTGTACGCCAAAACGCATCAGATTTGAAAAAACAATGGAGATAGGCATTACCAACCTCGGAAAATAGACTTTTCCGAAAATTGCAGCATTACTGGTAAATACGCTGGAGGTGCCATTAAGGCAAGATGAAAAGTAGTTCCACAGCGTAACTCCGGCAAGATAAAACAGTATTTTTGGCGCACCATCTGTTGAGATATTCGCAATGCCACCAAAAACAACAATGTAAACAATTGTTGTAAAAATAGGATTGATAAAAAACCAGATAGGACCTAGAACAGTCTGTTTGAAACTGGAGACGAAGTCCCGTTTTACAAACATATAGACCAGGTCTTTGTAGCGCCAGACTTCTTTAAGATTCAAATCCCATAGAGAATGGTTGGACTCTATGGTTTCTGTCCATTGCTGATTTTGAGAATCACTCATTTGTGTTATGTTATAATTTAATTTATTTAATAAGGCCTTTCAGGTATTGGCCATAGCCACTTTTACCGTATTTTCCTGCAGTCTCCAGAAGTTTTTCTTCATTAATGAAACCGTTTCGGAAAGCAATTTCCTCGATGCATCCGATCTTGAAACCCTGTCTTTTCTCAATTACGCTTACAAATTCTGATGCGTCCTGAAGAGAGTCAAAAGTCCCTGTATCCAGCCACGCTGTACCTCTGTCCAGAACACCTACTTCCAGTTTTCCTTTGCTAAGGTAAACGTTGTTGATATCCGTAATTTCCAGCTCGCCTCTTGGAGACGGCTTTATGTTTTTTGCAATCTCAACCACTTCATTATCATAGAAATAAAGCCCCGGCACCGCATAGTTAGATTTTGGTTCGCTCGGCTTTTCCTCAATAGAAATTGCTTTGAAATCATTATCAAATTCTACAACGCCGTATCTTTCGGGATCTGCCACGTGGTAAGCAAAAACTACTCCGCCGTCAGGATTGGTTTTGTTCTTCAACAAAGTGCCCATTTCGGAACCGTAGAAAATATTATCGCCTAAAACCAAAGCTGCGGAGTCGTCTCCGATAAACTGGTCTCCAAGAATAAACGCCTGTGCCAATCCGTCCGGACTGGGCTGAACCACGTATTCTATGTTGCATCCCAATTGAGATCCATCGCCCAAAAGCTTGATAAATCCTGCCTGGTCGTGCGGCGTTGTGATGATTAAAATATCTTTAATCCCAGCCAACAACAATGTTGATAGCGGATAATAAATCATTGGTTTGTCGTAAACAGGCATCAGCTGTTTGCTGACAGCGATTGTTAACGGGAAAAGTCTGGTTCCGGATCCTCCGGCTAATATAATTCCTTTCATTTGTTCTAAATTCAATAATTAATTATATTGTCCTGCATAGTATTTCTGATAATCGCCGGAAGTTACATTTTCCAGCCATTCTTTGTTTTCCAGAAACCAGTCGATGGTTTTGCCTAAACCTTGCTCAAAAGTTACAGATGGTTTCCAGCCCAGATCTCTGTTCAGTTTGGTGGCGTCGATAGCGTATCGTTTGTCATGGCCCGGTCTGTCTTTTACATAAGTGATCAGCTTTTCCGAATGTCCTGCAGGATTTCCTAGCTTTTCATCCATTTGTTTAATTAATTCCTTAACCAAATCGATATTCTGCCACTCGTTGAAACCTCCGATGTTGTAAGTTTCTCCTGTTTTAGACTCATTAAAGATCTGATGAATCGCTTTGGCGTGATCGATTACGAATAACCAGTCTCTTGTATATTTTCCGTCACCGTAGATTGGCAACGGTTTTTCATTAATGATATTAGAAATACAAAGCGGAATCAGTTTCTCAGGGAAGTGATTTGGTCCGTAATTGTTTGAGCAATTTGACAAAATGAAAGGCATCCCGTATGTATTTCCATAAGCTCTCACCAAATGGTCAGAAGCCGCTTTGGAAGCGGAATACGGCGATTGCGGATCGTAAGGCGTAGTTTCCAGAAAGAAACCTGTTTCGCTAAGACTTCCATATACTTCGTCTGTAGAAACGTGGTAAAATAAGTTCTGTCTAGGCTCATTTGGGAATCTTCCGTGCGTATGATCCGGGTTCAAAGTCCAGAATTCGATACAAAGATTGAGAAGGTTGGCAGTTCCGTTGACATTCGTATTGATGAATGCGTTGGGATCTGTGATGCTTCTGTCCACGTGGCTTTCTGCGGCTAGGTGTACAACAGCGTCCGGATTATATTTTTCAAAAACTTTTCTAAGTTCTTCAGGTTTTGTGATGTCCGCTTTTTCAAAAACGTAATTTGGCTCGTTTTCGATATCTTTAAGATTCTCAAGATTTCCTGCGTAGGTCAAAGCATCAAGATTGATGATGGTAGAATCTGGATTATTTTTTACAAATTCTCTTACGACGTGCGAGCCAATAAAACCTGCTCCTCCGGTTATGATGATGTTCTTCATATAATGCTTTAAATATTGTGTTTTTAGTTTTTAATCGTTTCCAAATAAATCTCTGGTATAGACTTTTTCTTTTACATCTTCCAGATCTGGTGTTTTCCTGTTGGAGATAATGACGTCACATTCCCGTTTAAAGGCCTCTAAATCTCTGGATACTCTTGAACCGAAAAATAAATCTTCTTTCAGAACCGGCTCATATACAATAACCTCCACGCCTTTTGCCTTTATCCTTTTCATAATACCCTGTATGGCAGATGCCCGGAAATTGTCTGATCCGGATTTCATGATAAGCCTGTAAACGCCCACTTTCTTCGGTTGTTTTGCCAAAATAGAATCCGAAATAAAATCTTTTCGTGTGCGGTTGGCATCCACGATAGCCTTTATGAGATTGTTTGGAACCAAATCATAATTTGCCAGCAATTGTTTGGTGTCTTTCGGGAGACAATAACCTCCGTATCCAAAAGACGGATTATTATAATGGGAGCCAATTCTAGGATCTAGTCCTACACCTTCTATAATCTGCCGGCTGTCTAACCCGTGTATTTGGGAATAACTGTCTAGTTCGTTGAAGTAGGCTACACGCATTGCCAAATAAGTATTTGAGAACAATTTGATAGCTTCTGCTTCGGTGCCGTTTGTGAAAAGGGTGGGAATATCTTTTTTTATGGCACCTTCTTTCAGAAGATTTGCAAAAACAGTGGCGCGCTCACTTTGCTCACCAATAATAATTCTTGAAGGATAGAGATTATCGTAAAGCGCTTTTCCTTCTCTCAGAAACTCCGGAGAGAATATAATGTTATCAAAATCTAACTCTTTTTTTAGACTTTCTGTAAAACCGACAGGAACTGTAGATTTTACAATAACAACTGCTTTCGGATTGCTTTCTTTAACTTCTTTAATCACATTTGCAACACTGCTTGTATCGAAGTAATTTGTAGAAGGATCATAATCCGTTGGCGTGGCTACGATGATAAAATCCGCATTTTTGTAAGCTTCCTGTTTGTCAAGAGTTGCTTTCAGGCTTAGGTTTTTGGTTCCGAGAAACTCTGTAATCTCGGGATCATCAATAGTAGATTGCTTGTTATTTAGCATTTCCACTTTTTCCGGGATAATGTCTAACGCAATGACGTCATTATGTTGTGCTAGCAACACGGCGTTTGAAAGCCCAACATACCCGGTACCAACAATTGTAATATTCAAAAGAATAAGTTTTAATTTCGGCAAAAATAAGAAAATTTACTTGAAGTATATGTAAATGCAATATGAGCTTTTTGTTTGTTTTAATAAATTTGATTATCTTTGCCAAAGATTTACGGGAAAATGGAAAGGGCTTTCGCAAGAATGCCTTTTTTCGTAGATGTAATTAGGAGGTATTATTATGGAATTTAAAACAGAATTAAGTCGGTTACTTAATGAGTTTCTAGAAGCTAGGCCGGATCTTTTTTTAGTAGATCTGAAAATCTCTGCAACCTATGATGTGACAGTGATTCTGGATGGTGACAACGGTGTTACACTTCAGGATTGTCTGGATGCCAGCAGGGCGATTGAGTTCAATATGGACCGCGAGATTCACGATTTCAGCCTGCAGGTAATGTCTGCCGGATTGAGTGAACCTTTGGAAAATCCCAGACAGTTTCGCAAAAACATTGGTAGAGAGATCGAAGTGATGTTGGCCGATTCTTCGGAAGTTGAAGGCGAGCTGCTGTCTGTAGATGACGAAAAGATTGTTCTCAGACTGGAATACAGAAGACCCAAGTCGGTAGGCAAAGGAAAGGAAGACGTAGTGGAGGAAAGAGAAATTCCTTACGCCGACATCAAAAAAGCATTAGTAGTAATTAAATTTTAACAATTAGATGACTTGATATTGATCAGAAAAAATCAATTATCAAACATCATTTATCAATTATATATAGGATATGGATAATTTAGCTTTAATAGAAGCCTTTGGTGATTTTAAAGAAATAAAGAATATCAGCAAAATAGACTTAATGGCTATTATCGAAGATTCTCTCAAGACTCTTCTTAGAAAAAGATATGACTCTGATGACCATTTTGATGTGATCGTAAATCCTGATAAAGGAGATTTTCAGATTTTCTTAAACAAAACCATCGTGGAGGATGAGATGTCCGAAGATGATGATTTGGAAATCGAGATCTCTGAAGTGAGAAAAATCGATGCAACTTTTGAAGTTGGCGAGGAATATACACAGGAGATTGAAGTTGCCAATCTTGGAAGAAGAAGTATCCTTACTTTGAAGCAAATCCTGGCTACCAAAATCCAGGAGCATTTCAACGCTTCTTTATATGAGCAGTTCAAAGACAGAATCGGAGAAATTATCATTGGCGAAGTGCACCATATCCGTCACAAGCACGTGATCCTTTTGGACGATGAAGACAATGAATTTATCTTACCAAAAGAAAATCAAATTCCTTCCGACTTCTTCAAAAAAGGAGAAACGGTAAAAGGAATTGTGGAAAGCGTAGATTTCCGAGGTTCAAAACCGCAGATCATCGTTTCCAGAACAGCACCAAAATTCCTGGAAGAATTATTGGAACTTGAGATTCCTGAAATTCAGGACGGGACTATTATCCTTAAAAAAGTAGTAAGAATCCCAGGAGAGAAAGCGAAAATCGCAGTAGACGCGTACGATGACAGAATAGACCCTGTCGGAGCTTGTGTAGGTGTGAAAGGTTCAAGAATCCACGGCGTGGTGAGAGAACTTAAAAATGAAAATATTGATGTGATCCAATGGTCAAAAAATCCGGAGATCTTTGTAAAAAGAGCTTTAGGAAATATCATCATCAATAAGATTGAAATAAACGAGGAGTCCAACTATGCTTTGGTGTACACACCGGTAGAGGAGATCTCCAAAGTTATCGGTAAACAAGGACAGAATATCAAGTTGGCATCATGGTTGACGGGTTATGAAATTGATGTTTACAGAGAAACTTCTGATGACGACGATGTTGAGTTGAGAGAATTCTCAGACGAGATAGAGGCTTGGATCATAGATGAATTCAAAAAAGTTGGATTGACTACCGCAAGAAGCGTTCTGGATAAGGAAACAGATGCACTACTTAAAATTGTAGATCTTGAGGAAGAAACAATCGACGATGTGAAAAACATTTTGAGAGAAGAATTAGAAGGATAAAATGAAATAGGTTGTCAATTTGTTTGATGACAAAATTTAATAAAAAGAAAAAAATTAAAGCAAAAGCTTAAAACGCTAAAGCCAAAAGCAAATTTATATTTATGCCAAAAATAAGATTAAATAAAGCCGTTAAAGAACTTAACATTTCTATCCCAAGAGCTGTAGAATATCTGCAGGGCAAAGGAATAGATGTGGACAGTAATCCTAACGCTCTATTAGAAGAACAGGCATTTTCTGCATTGGAAGCTGAGTTCCGAAAAGATGGAGAACAGAGAAAAGCTTCTCATGAGGTGGTTATTTCTAAAGTTCCTGACGAAAAATTAGCGATCGAAGAAAAAGCACCTGAGGTTATAAGAGCCAAATCAAACGCAAGACCCGAAACAAGAATTCTGGGCAAAATAGACCTCAACCCGACAGCGAAACCTGCGGAGGAGGCTGCTCCTGCTGCTGAAAAACCAGTTGAAGAGAAAAAAGAAGTACAGCCAGAAGTTGTAAAACCGGAAGTTGTAAAAAAAGAAGAAAAACAGGAGTTCAAAGTTTTAGATAAAATAGACCTTTCTACGATAGATACAGGCAGAACAAAAGTTTCCGAAAAACCGAAGGAAGAGCCAAAACCTGTTGTGAAAGAAGAACCAAAGCCAGAGCCTAAGGTTGAAGAGCCGCAGGCAAAGCCTATAGAAACTATTACAGGTCCTGATTCTGAGGAATCTCAGAAAATTGAAACTGTTTACCAAAAATTAGACGGACCAAAAATCGTAGGAGAAAAAATCGATTTGACTCAGTTCAATAGAAAACCTTCTTCTAATTCTAATAATAACGCTGCCAAAAAGAAAAGAAAGCGTATTACCAAAGATGTTCCGGGTCAGAGTAATACCAACCAAGGTGGCAACACTGCGGGTGGTGCAAACAGACCTGCGGGACAAGGTACAGGAAGCCGCCCACCAGGACAAGGCGGCGGACAAAACCGTCCGGGAGGCAACAACAACCGCCCTGGAGGCAACAATAACCGCCCTGGAGGTAACAACCGTGGTCCGGGACAAGCCCGTACTATGCCGGTAGAACTGACGGATGAGCAGGTAAAAAATCAAATCAAGGAAACTTTAGAAAAACTTACCAATAAAGGTGGGAAATCTAAAGGTTCTAAGCATAGAAAAGATAAAAGATCCTGGAGAAGAGAGCAGGACGAAATCCAGCAGGAGATCGACGCACAAGACAGAACGCTGAAAGTTACCGAGTTTATCACCGTTAGCGAATTGGCTAGTTTGATGAATGTAAGTGCAACAGAAGTGATCTCAGCTTGTTTCTCTCTAGGAGTGATGGTGACGATGAACCAACGTCTGGAAGCAGATACATTGTTGCTGGTAGCAGACGAATTTGGTTATAAAATCGAATTCTCCGATGCTGATGTTGAAGAAGCAGCAGCAGATGATGTGGAAGATCTTGCAGAAGACCTATTGCCAAGAGCTGCAGTGGTAACGGTAATGGGACACGTAGATCACGGTAAAACATCATTACTGGATTATATTAGAAAAACAAACGTGATTGCCGGGGAATCCGGAGGTATCACACAGCACATTGGTGCCTACAACGTGAAACTGGAAAGTGGACAGAGAATTACATTCCTGGATACACCTGGTCACGAAGCCTTTACTGCGATGAGAGCCAGAGGTGCTCAGATTACAGATATCGCAATTATTGTAGTGGCAGCAGATGATGATGTAATGCCACAGACAAAAGAAGCTATTGCCCACGCACAGGCTGCCGGCGTTCCTATGATTATTGCAATCAACAAAGTGGACAAGGCTGGTGCAAATCCTGATAAAATTAGAGAGCAATTATCAGCAATGAACGTTCTTGTAGAAGAATGGGGTGGAAATGTTCAGGCACAGGAGATCTCAGCCAAATTTGGTAACAATGTAGATTTGTTGTTAGAAAAAGTTCTACTACAGGCAGAAATGCTGGAGTTGAAATCAAATCCAAACAAACAGTCAAGCGGTGTAGTTATAGAAGCAGCTTTGGACAAAGGCCGTGGCTACGTAGCAACAATGTTGGTACAAAACGGTACTTTGAAAGTGGGAGATTACGTGCTTGCAGGTAAAAACCACGGTAAAGTAAAAGCAATGCTGGACGAACGTGGAAAAGCGATGGAAACAGCAGGACCATCAATTCCTGTTACTATTCTAGGTCTGGACGGTGCACCAACAGCGGGAGATAAATTCAGAGTTTTTGCTGATGAGAAAGAAGCGAAAACGATTGCAAACAAAAGAGAGCAGCTACAGAGAGAGCAGTCTATCAGAACCAAGAAACACCTTACGCTTGATGAGATCGGACGTCGTATCGCTCTTGGAGACTTCAAAGAACTGAATATTATCCTTAAAGGTGACGTGGATGGATCTGTAGAAGCATTGTCTGACCAGTTACAAAGACTATCTACTGAAGAAATTCAGGTTAATATCCTTCACAAAGGTGTTGGTCAGATTACAGAAAGCGACGTATTGCTGGCAGCAGCTTCCGACGCGATTATGATCGGTTTCAACGTTAGAGCTAGTGTCAACGCAAAAGATATTGCAGACAAAGAAGAAGTTGAGATCAGAACCTATTCCATCATCTACCGAGCAATAGATGAAGTGAAAGAAGCGATGGAAGGATTACTTTCTCCGGAAATTCAGGAGCAGGTTATTGGAAATGTTGAGATCAGAGAAGTATTCAGAATCTCGAAAGTTGGAGCTATTGCAGGTTGTATGGTTCTGACGGGTAAGGTCACCAGAAATTCAAAAATCAGACTCCTTAGAGATGGTATTGTGAAATTTGACGGTGAGCTGGAAAGTCTGAAACGTTTCAAAGACGATGTGAAAGAAGTGACCAAAGGTTACGAATGTGGTCTTAATATCAAAGGATACAATGATATTGAGGAAAGAGACATTCTTGAAGTCTACGAAGAAGTAGCTGTTAAGAAGAAGCTTAAATAATTTTAACACCATTATATAAACCGTCTACAAAGGCGGTTTTTTTTATGTTCAAAATATTATTTGTAATAATTCTAAATAATGTTTTTAATTTTAGAAATAATAAGAGAATGCTACGATCAGCATAGTATAAAATCACGATTATTCAATGGATTTTTCAATGAAATCATAAAAATAATGGTATATTATAATCTAAAATTAAAAAAAACAATAGAATTCATAATATTTAACCACGGATTTTTTTGTTGTGTTAATATTTTTTAACATATTTGCAGATTATAATTAAATAGTGTTAATATGAATGTAAAATTACGATTGTTGTCCGTTGGAGTTGTTTTCTTCACAGGGCAAGCATTGAATGCACAAAAAAAGACCGGTGATACCGCTACAAAAGTTAGTACAATCGAGGAGGTTGTTGTATTGGGAACATATGGTATAAAGGAATCACAAGAGCAAAAAGTAGGTTCTTATTCGGTTGTATCTTCTAAAACATTAGAAAAGCCGAATGCGTTATCTATTGATATGGCAATAGCAGGACAGGTATCTGGTACTATAATCAATGCAAATAGCGGACAGCCGGGGTCCAATGCTAAAGTTCTTATCAGAGGTATCAGCAGTTTGACAGGTGATAATCAGCCGCTGTACATTATAGATGGTGTGCCAGTTTTGATAGGGGATGGAGCTGGTGTTGCGACAACATCAAATGCACTGTCGATGATAGATCCTTCTGATATAGAGGAGGTTAGGGTTCTTAAAGATGGGGCTGCAACTTCCATATATGGTTCCAGAGGAGCAGCCGGTGTAATCATTATTAATACAAAGTCTGGAAAAGGCGGAAAAGGTAAATTAACAGTAAGTGCCGAGTACGGATTAGGATCTCCCGCTTACGAAAAGTTTGATTTTCTAAATGCAGCACAGCAGGTGGATGTGCTAACTAAGGGTTACATAGCGAAAGGTACACCTGCCGACATCGCAGCTTCAAACGTGAAAGGACTTTTGGATTGGGATGGTACAACAGATACCGACTGGGAGAAAGCTACCAGAAGGTCTGTAGCTGGCATTTCAAAGTACAATCTCAATTATACCTTTGGCAACGAAAAGATAAAAGGTTACGCATCTGTAGGAAATACTGAACAAGAAGGGATAATACGTGACGCACTTTATAGACGTATCAACGCATTGGTAAAATTAAATGCTAAAGTCAATGATAGGATTAATTTGACCTTTTCTAATATGATCTCTCGAGCTACTCAATGGGGGCCTTTGGATTATGGTTATTTTGCAAATCCTATTTTGAGCGCAAGATTTACTCCACCGACGAATCCTGTTTACAATCCCGACGGAACTTACAATCTTGAGATGTTTACCTCAACAGGTACTAATTTCAACCCGGTAGCCATCCAAAATGTAAATCTGAGAAAATCAGTATTTACAAAGATCCTCTCTTCTGCAGCCATAGAATACAATGTTGCAAAAAATTTAAGATTCACCTCTAATCTCGGAATCGACTATAACAATTATGACGAAATTGAATATAGAAATCCAGATTTTGGTGATGGTAATAATTTTAGCGCAGGAATAACAGGTCTGGCAATACAAAGTAATTACACATACACTACTCTTAACTGGGCTAATTTTCTACACTATGATCTAAAACTTGGGCAAGACCATAATTTTAGTTTCTCTGCAGGTACTGAAGCAACTGTGAAATGGAGTAAATATCCTTATCAAGCATCTACTGGCTTTGCTTCAGGTCACTACGATCAAAACAATGTATCGTGGGGAACTACGCCATTTACTACCCAGTCTTACGATACGTCATCTCACTTGATTGGCTACATCGGCAGGATGTCATATGGATACAAAGATTATTTTAATGTTATGGGATCATTCAGAAGAGATGGATATTCTCATTTCGGCAATGATTCTAAGTACGGTAACTTTTTTGCCTATGGGGCAAATATTAATTTACATAACTTCGGAAACTTAGGAGACACTTTTGATAATCTTCAGTTGAGAGCTAGCTATGGAGAAGTAGGTAATATTGGAAATATAGATTACCAGTATAAACCAACCTTAACCCGTGCATCTTATATTGCACAAGACGGCGAATTTGGTTTTGTCATAGGCAGTCCAGGAAATCCTTCTTTAGGTTGGGAGAAATCTGCGAAGACTAATATTGGGATCGACATAGGGTTTTTAGATAGAAGATTAAATGCTTCATTTGATGTTTATAGGAATAAAATTACGGAACAATTAACAGATCAGTTACCTAACGTACCATCGACTGGGTTTGCATTCCTAACTGGTAATGCGTTAGAATCTGAAAGTAAAGGTTTTGAATCGTCATTGTCATTTGATGCTATAAAGACTGATAGTTTCAGCTGGACAGTTAGTGGAAACTACTCGTACACCAGATCAAAAGTTCTTTCCATTCTGGGACCTTATTTAGATGTGACATACTTCAAAAGATTTCAGGAAGGACACGATCCTTCTGAATGGTTCTTAGCGCACTATGCTGGTGTAGATCACTCTAATGGAGATGCACTATGGTACACGGATGCATCCCATACACAAACTTCGAACGGAACGGGGAGCTCAGCAACTATTAATAGAGATTTTACAGGTAAAAAAGCACTTCCTACTCATACAGCTGGTCTTACAAACTCACTAAGCTACAAAAAATGGACTTTTAATTTCCTTGCAACATATGCTGGTGATTTTTCTGTTTACGATCTTTGGGGAAGATATTACGATGCAGATGGGCAGGATACTTTAATTAATCAAGTAACAGGAGTAATGAATGGATGGACACCAGAGAATACTGATGCGGACAGACCACAGTATAGAACTGGTAATACGGTTCCTAAGTACCACTCTACAAGGTATCTATACAAGGGAGATTACATCAAATTGAAAAGTGCGGAAATTGGTTTCCGTCTCAACAAAACTGATCTCGGAATTAAAGACTTAAATGGTATTTATTTGTATGTGAGGGGGATTAACTTAGTTACAATAACATTTGACAAAGATCTTAAGTTTGATCCGGAGACAAATAGTAACCATGTCGGGTCTTATGTTGGCGGTTTGGGTATTTATGACCAGACACAGCCATTGATGAGACAGATTATGTTTGGAGCGGTTATAGATTTTTAATGTTTAAATTTTAAAAAATGAAAAAAACAAAATTGCTAATTATAAGCAGCATTACTTTATTTTTACTTTCCTCTTGTTCTGATAGCTTTTTGGAGGAAGACTATGCTGAAGCAGGATATATCGTTATTGATCAAAATGCTATTAAAACTAAACAGGACTTAGCTAAAAATATAAGAGGATTGTACAGTAATCTTGCAAGCACCTCAGGATTTGGAGGCGATTATCTAAATTACCAAGAATTAACAGCTGACTTAGCTTTTGTTAGTCAGAGGAATTCTGGATACTTTGTGGGTACAAATGGAGGCACACATATAACTGTTGATGGAGGAGCAGGAGGGCCAATCTGGAATACTTTTTATAACACGATCGCTAATGCTAATTTTATTCTCGGCTATGAGGGTAAAATCGAAGATACTAGTGATCCTAATCTTCCTGCCCTAGATGTATTGTTTGCTCATGCTAAAGTAATAAGAGCCTTTAATTACATGTCATTACTGAATCTATTTTCGCCAAATTATGGTGAGGGTGATCAGACTTTGGGCCTGCCATATCCTACTACTTATGATACCAATGCAAAATTGCCAAGAGAATCTGTCGATAAAGTAATTACAAGCGTGATATCAGACCTGGAGGCTAGTACAGTGAATATTGGGACTTCTTTCTTGGGCAATAATAATTCCTTTAATATTGATGCCGTAAAATTGCTTTTAGCAAGAGCTTATCTCTATAAGAAAGATTATGTAAAAGCTCAGCAGTATGCTAATGAGGTTTTGACTTCTGGTACTATATTGCCAAGAACATCTGTAGCAACTTTTTTCAGCACAGAAACCAGTGAGACTTCGTCAGAAGTACTCCTTCAGTTGGAATATAGCAAGGCTGATCCATCGACACAGGATTATGGTCAGTATTGGGGAACCGGTGGAGAAAGCACTGGCTACAAACAGAATTTCATGGCAAGGCCATTCTGGGAAAAGTTTACAGGCGATGCTAGATCCGGAACTTGGTATGGGAATACAACTGCTGTACAGGCTTACCCCGATACTCCAAAACCAATTGATGTGCGAAAATTCGTCAATGCGTATAGAGATGTTATTTTGCTAAGAAGGACTGAGGCCATATTCATCAAAGCTGAAGCTCAATATCATACTAATCCAGCAACTGCTTTTACAACTCTTAAAGATTGGGTACGGACTTATAGAGCACCTGCTTATAATAAAAATCTTTCTGGAACCGCTGTATTGGATGAAATTCTGGATCAAAAAGGCTTTGAGTTCTTTATGGAAGGCCTACGGTTTTCAGATCTAAAAAGAAATAATAAAGACATAAAAAAATATCAAACAGAGAATGGCCAGCCGCTAACTACAATCCTTAATGGAGATAGACGTTTTATATGGCCTGTACCTTTTTCAGAAATTCAACTTAATCCCAATATAAAGCAGGCTCCTGGTTATTAAAATAGTTAAAAATTACATTATATAGAGTATTGTACTCGTAATTTTATTATATTTACATTATCTAAAAATTATTATTATGAAAAAAGCATTATTTTCTTTAGCTTTAGTTTCGATGGTAAACTTATCAAAAGCACAAACACCCACTTGGGCTGCAAAGACAACCGGAGCACCCGCTCTCCATTTTGTAAATGTTCTGAAAGCTGTAAATGCAAGCACAATTTGGTTCAGTGATACTGCGTCTACTTCTGCAACAGATACTGGCAGATACATTGGTCTATCATCTGACGGAGGGAGCACGTGGACAAATAAATTGATTTCAGGACCAAATGCCAGTGCTACTATTGGAGATTTACATCCTGTTTCAGCAACAACTGCATGGCTGGTGAGCTCTGGAAGCGGATCTCAAAATGGTATTTGGAAAACTACCGATGCTGGTACAACTTGGACTAAGCAAACGACCGCTTCTTTCAGTACAGCGATATCTTTCGCAAACGTCGTACATTTTTGGGACGCTAACAATGGCTTCTGCGCGGGAGATCCATTTGGTACTGGAGCAAATTTAAGATTTGAAATGTATACAACTACAAATGGTGGTACGACTTGGACAAATGTACCTAATGGTACAGCACCTGTTCCAAAGGATGGTGCAGAGTTTGGATACACATCTAAAATTACAGTACAAGGAGATAACGTTTGGCTTGGAACGGATCTGGGAAGATTACTGTATTCTCCTAATAGAGGTGCCTCTTGGCAAGCATTCCAAACGCCTGTAGTAGACTTTGGCGGTGTAACGGTTCCTGACTTTACAGCAGATATGGCGTTTAAAGATTCAAATAATGGTTTAGTAGTTGAAGATCAAGGTGGCGTAGGTATACTATACTCAACAGCAGACAAGGGGGCTACATTGACTGTAATGTCGCCAGTTGGTGCATTCTATCCAAATAATGTTGCATACGTTCCGGGAACTGCGAATACCTATGTTACTTCAGGTTTTACAGATGGATCTAGCTTTTCAAACGACGGTGGAATGACTTGGACAGAAATAGCAGGCGATCCTTCTCTTGACAAATATTACGGCTCATTAGCATTTGTAAGTCCTACTGTAGGTTTTGCAGGTGGTGTTAGCCAGGCAGTTAGTACAACTTCAAATTTACCTTTCCCTGCTTTCAACGTCCTATCCGGAAGTGTACTTGCGGTTTCCGATGCAGCAGCTAACAAATTGAAATTATCTGTTTTCCCTAACCCGGTTTCAGAGGTTCTTAACTTGAAATCTGATAAAGAAATTACAGGCGTTACAGTGATCGACCTTTCTGGTAAAATCATCAAAAGAGAAAAAGGAGTTTCTCAAATCAACGTTTCGAACTTAGCTAAAGGAACTTATGTAGTTCAGGCAGCTTACAAAAACGGATCTGTTGAAAATACTAAATTCATCAAAAAATAAGCAATTATTTTTTTAAATACCATCCCGTCCCGTTTTATAACGAGACGGGATTTTTTATTTAAGTATAATTAGTATTTTTGTACTCAAATTTCCTTGATGAAATATTTATTAATACTCGCTTTCGTCTTCAATATCTTTGTAAACGGACAGCAGGTCAACAAAACAGATTCCAATCAGTTACCTTCAGATACACTCAAAGTAGATTCAGGAGAAAAAGATTCTTTGGAGATCTACAAACCTACAATCAACGACTATCTGGTCAAAACAAGATTCTCCGAAAAGAAAATCTACGATACCACTTTTGCAATAGAAAGATCGTACATCGCCACGCAGTACAATAAAAAAGATAATTTTGGCAGAATCCCATCCGCCAACATCGGTTCAGGATTTCAGAATTTGATTTATGAAAAAAATGCTGAGCAAAACCTCACGCTTCTGCCGGAGAACAAATCCTTCTACATCAAAGGAGAAAATGACATCAATTATTACGATGTCAAAACGCCTACAACCACATTTTTCTATAATAATGCGATGCGGAACGGCGGACAGCTCCAGACCACATACACACAGAATGTCGGCAAGAATTTCAATTTTGCGATAGAATATATGGGACTCAGGTCGCAAGGTCTTTACAGGAATAGCCTGGCATCCAGCAACAACACTGTTTTCAGCGGTCATTACACTTCGCCGAACGGCAAATATGAGGCCTATGCACACTATATCCATCAGAATGTCAACAATCAGGAAAATGGTGGGATAAAAGATATGGATGTATTCCTCAGTGGCGATTCCAGATTCAACAACAGACAGAATATTGAGACCAATCTCGAGGGTGCGGAATCACGCTACGCTTACAGACGTTACTATTTCAGTCAGGAGTTTTCACCCTTCGATCCTGTGAAATATCCCTTCAAACTGAGACACACGATTTTTCATCAGGGAAACAAATATTATTTCTCAGAGACTTCCGCAAACACAGATTTCTTTAATTCTGGCAGCATCACCAATTTTCCGCTGTATAACAAGAAATTTACCAACAATCTCAGCAATACTTTCAGTTTGGTTTGGGACAACGAAAAATTCAAGCTGGACGCGGGTTTCAGACATCAGTATCTGGTTTTCGGCAACAAAAATGCCTATACCAATCTCAACATTCCGGGATACTTCAAGGAGCAGAGAATTGGCGCAGTTGGAAACCTTCAGATCACACTTTTAGATAAAATCCAGCTGAAATCTTTTCTGGAAATTTCCAAAGGCTCAGAATTTGGAGACTACATCAAAACAACCAATCTACTCGTTTTCGAACCTATCAAAGATTATCTGGTAGAAGGCCGGATCAATTTCCAGTCCGCCTACCCAAGCTTCAATTATCTCGTCAACTCTTCACACTACATCAATTATAACTATTACCTCCAAAATCCCAACAACGAGATTGTGACGCAGATCGGCGGAACCGTAAGATTGGCGAAATGGTTTGATACACAGTTGTTTGCAGACTTTTACAAAATAGATAACTACACCTATTTCAACAGCAGTTCTCTGCCGCAACAGAGTTCATCTTCGCTCAATATTTCCCAGATCGGCGGTGAAAGTACGCTGAAGTACGGCAAATTCAACCTCAACGGAAAAGTAGTGTTCCAAAAAGCACTGAGCAATGAGAACCTGCTGCCAATGCCGGATTTCATTGGGCGCATCAACCTGTTTTATCAGACAAAAGCATTTAAAAAGGCCGCCGAGATTCAGGCCGGAGTCAAACTTTATTATTTCACCAAATTTGATTCAAGAGAATATTCCCCAATTCTGAATGAATATATTCTGCCAGGCAGCAATCCTTATTCTATTGGAGGACAGCCTATTGCGGATATTTATTTCAATATGAGAGTCAAGCGGATGTATTTTTACATAGAAGGCCAGCATATCAATCAGACCTTTATGGACAACAGATCCTTCACGTCGCCCAATTATCCGATCTACGATTTCAGGCTCAATCTTGGCGTGGTATGGTATCTTTTCCATTAATTTTGGATCCATATTTATGGCAGCTATTTCCGCCTTCCACTCCCAATCTTTTTTGCTCAGGATTTTCCCTTAAGTAGAAAGTTGAGACAGGCAAAAAAGGATTTCCGTTCAAGTCGGGCTGCAGTTACAAGATAGAAAAACTTTCGTCATCAAAACCAAGGACCAACCACAAGCACCAATCAAAATGACCATCGATTTCGAAAATATAAACAGTATTCCACAGCTCGTAAAAGATTTTCTAAACAGAAAACTGGACGGATTTCAAGACAAAGTCTTTGATTTGGAAAACTTCAAAAAACAGATTGCCGAGAAACAAAATTCATTCTCGCAGGACAAAAGAGAAGTGCTGTACAATACCGTTTTTTCACAAAATCAGCAGGAGCAATTGTCGCCAAAACAGCTGGAACACCTTTTCCTGCTGAAGAAAAGCAATACATTTACCATAACAACGGGCCATCAGCTCAATCTTTTTACAGGACCTGTTTTCTTCATTTATAAAATTTTGCAGACCATCAAGACGGCAGAATTTCTGAAGACCAGTTTTCCGCAGCATCACTTCGTTCCCATCTTCTGGATGGCCACAGAAGACCACGATTTCGAAGAGATCGATCACTTCAAAACCAGAGAGCATTATTATGAAATTAAAGGTAATGCTGGCGGCGACGTAGGAAATATTGAGATTGGAGATCCGTATTTCATTCAGGAATTCGAAAAAGAATTCAAAGACAATCTCTACGGAACCGAGTTGATTCTTTGGATCAAAAAAGCCTATAAAACGGGTAATTCCCATACGCAGGCCATTCGTTATCTTGTAAATCAACTATTTTCCGGCTACGGATTGCTGACCATTGATGGCAATGAGAAACAACTGAAATCTCAGGTCAAAGAGATTTTCAGGAAGGAGTTATTAGCAGATCAGCTTCACAGGACGACAGAAAGTCAGCGCGAGTTTCTTGAAAAAGAATATCATAAAGTTCAGGTAAACCCCAGGGAGATCAACCTGTTTTATCTTTCGGAAAGCAGAAACAGGATAGAAAAGATCAATGGAGAATACCAAATTCTAGACACAGATCTGAGGTTTTCCGAGGAAGAGATTTTGATCGAGCTGGAAAATCATCCTGAAAAATTCAGTCCCAACGCAGTTCTGCGCCCGGCTTATCAGGAATCTGTGCTGCCAAATCTGGCTTACATTGGCGGCAATGCAGAGATTATGTATTGGATAGAGCTCAAAGATCATTTCGCATCCATCCAACTTCCGTTTCCAATTCTGATTCCAAGAAATTCAATGTTGTTCCTGGAAGAAAAAACGTTCAGAAAAATTGGAAATTCCGGACTGCAAATCGAAAACTTCTTCGAAAATTTTGCAGAAGTGATCAATCAAAAGATCCTGGAAAACAATGATATCAAAGTGCTCTTGTCAGAGAAAGAACTCCAACTGATTGCTTCCTTCGCCGAGCTTAAAAACAAAGCTGCTGAGACCGAAAAGACTTTCTTCAATTTGGTAGAAGCGGAAGAAACCCGGCAGCTCAAATCTTTCCGGAGGATGCAGAAACGCCTTCTGAAAGCTGAAAAAATAAAGCAGTCGGAAAGGTTTGATCAGATGCAGAGCCTCTTTCTGAAAGTACATCCCGGCGGAAACTGGCAGGAGAGAGTCTACAACTTCAGTGTGTTCTATGCCGATTTCGGGAGCCAGTGGATAGATGAGTGCTACCAAAAAATGAATGTTGAAAAATCAGAATTAATAATTTCGCCCATTTAATCTGAAAGCATTATTTTTGTATCATTATTAAAAAAGAATGATAAACAAAATTTTCATTTTATCCGCAGTCGCAGCCTTTTTAGGGCTTTCCGCACAGAAAACGCATACCGTTGCGCCCAAGGAAACACCGTATGGGATTTCCAAACAATATGGTCTGTCAATAGATGAGCTGTATCAATTGAATCCTTCCAAAAAAGATGGAGGCTTGAAAATTGGTGATGTTTTGGTGGTTGCCAAAACAGGAAGTGCCACAAAAACTGTAACGGCGAAAGTAACGCCCGCAGCTGCTGTAACGACATCCGGGAAAACCGGAACAATCACTCTGCAGCCAAAACAGACCGTCTATGGAATCACCAAGCACTATAAAATATCCGAAGCCGATCTTCGTAAACTGAATCCGCAACTGGATTCTAATCTCAAAATTGGCGACAAGATCACTTTGCCGCTGGACAGCATTAAAAAATATTCCGATGCATCCGCCAACGTTGCACAAACGACAGTGGTGACGGAAACAAAACCTGCAAAAACTCAGGAAGCCACTTCAGATACAGCAAAAGGAATGTATGTGGTTCAGGCAAAAGACAACTATTATAAAATCTCCAGACAGTTCAACCTTACACAGAAACAGCTATTCGCTCTCAATCCAGGATTGGAAACTGCGGGTCTTAAACCAGGAGAATCGATCAGAGTTTCCGGTTCAGAGACTATCAGTGTGCAAGATAATTCTGCTGATAATACCATCTCGGCTCCGGTAACTAAAACGGTTGCAACTACGCAGACATCTGCTCCAAGTGCATCGTCCTCTGCTTCCGGAAACACTTCTACGTCCGAGGATGATTACGTGACTTATACCGTACAAAGTGGTGACACGATGTTCAGCATTATGAACCATTTCAATGTGACTTTGGATCAGCTGATTACACTTAATCCCAATCTGGTTGACGGATTGAAAGCAGGAATGACACTGAAGATCAAAAAGCAGGATCCCATGTATTCCAAAAAAGCAGGCGACGTTCTAAGTGTTGTTTTGATGCTGCCATTCGGGTTTGATGCCAACGATGCCAAATACAGAACAATGTCTATGGATTTCCTTACTGGTGCTAAGTTAGCAGCCGAAAGAAATGCCAATACAGGACAGAAACTGGATATCAAAGTTGTAGATGCCGGTAACGAGGTGACTTTTAAAAACAGTCTTTCGCAAATCAATCAGGACAATACAGATCTGATCGTAGGGCCATTTTTCAAATCAAGTATTCTGGAAGTTCTCAATTATGTAAAGCAGAAAAGTATTCCTGTAGTGGCACCTTTTGCCAATTCTGCAGATCTTTTTGATTACAACAATCTCATAATTATCGAGACAGAAAATTCTGTTTATTCAGACAGAATCGTAAAAGAAGTTGCGCAGGTATATCAGGATCAAAAAATATATATCGTCGCCGATAATTCCAAAGCCAACGCCAATGCAATCAAAGCAGGACTGGACAAATCTTTGCCAAAAGCGAATTTTGTCATAGTAAATTCATCAAGTGATATCCAGTTAGAAAACAACATGATGACAGGCCAGTCCGTGCCAGTCATTGCGGTGCTGGCAGATGACGATGATGCTGCAGGAAGTGCGTTTGCTTCCAAAATCATTGCGCTAGGCAAGCAGACAGCTGGCGTAAAGGCTTTCAGTATGTTTTATAATCCGAGCTTTGAGAAAAATGTAGACGATCTGTCAAAAGCAAGCCTGGTTTATCTGATGGACAGAAAAATCAATTACGATGGTGATTTCGAAAAAGAAATCCTTGCGGCCTACAAAGCGAAGTATTGCAAAGCACCCTCAAAATACGCAGTCATTGGGTTCGATGTGATGAACGATATGCTGACGAGAGAAAATAAAAAAGGCGAGATATTCAAACAGATTGGAAAATCTCAGACGCAGCTTGCCACCAAATTTGAATTTGTAAAAGCAAAACCAAACGGTGCCTACATCAACAACGGCTACAGAGTCGTAAGACTGATGCAGTAGTAAGCGAGGATTGCTAAGTGATTGCTTATTGCACCAGCTGATAATTCGATGTTTGCATCTATAAAGAAAGTAGTAGAATAAAATTTTAAAATATTGATGAATCAATAGCGATCATCAATTATCATTTATAAAAAAATATGAAAGCACTTGTATTTCCTGGTCAGGGTTCACAGTATGTAGGAATGGGAAAAGAATTGTACGATTCCCGGAAAGATGTGAAAGACCTGATGGATTCTGCTAACGAGATTCTGGGTTTCGACCTTGTTTCTATTATGTTTAGCGGAACGGATGAAGATCTAAAAAAAACCAGCGTTACCCAGCCTGCTATTTTTTTACATTCTGTAGCTTCAGTAAAAGTAGCTAACGGATTGGGCGCAGAGATGGTTGCCGGACATTCTTTAGGCGAATTTTCCGCTTTGGTTGCCAATGGTGTTTTGTCTTTCGAAGACGGACTGAAACTCGTTTACGAGAGAGCGCAGGCGATGCAGATGGCTTGTGATATCAATCCAAGTTCTATGGCGGCTATTCTCGGTTTGGAAGATTCCAAAGTGGAGGAAATCTGTGCTGGAATAGAAGGAATCGTGGTGCCTGCCAATTACAACTGTCCCGGTCAACTGGTGATCTCCGGTGAAACCGCTTCAGTAGAAAAAGCTTGTGAAGCGCTGAAAGCTGCCGGAGCAAAAAGAGCGTTGATGTTGCCTGTAAACGGTGCTTTTCATTCACCATTGATGATGCCGGCGCAAGAAAGACTGGCGGCAGCCATCGAAAAAACCAATTTCCGAAAAGCAATGATTCCGGTATATCAGAATATTACAACCACTGCAGTTTCTGACCCGGAAGAGATCAAAAGAAATCTGATCGCACAGCTTACAGGTCCTGTAAAATGGACGCAGAGTGTACAGAATATGATCAAAGACGGTGCTGACAACTTTATAGAGGTTGGACCCGGAAAAACGCTTCAAGGCTTGATCAAAAAGATCAATTCAGAAGTTTCTGTGGCTTCTGCTATGTAAATTTCGTTTGCACAGACTGATCTTACAAAAATAAAAATTCCCAAAAATGAACAGGATATTTTCCCCCGGAAAGCTGATGCTGACCTCAGAATATGTTGCTGTTGATGGTGCTCTTGTCCTGGCTGTTCCCACAAAGCTGGGACAAGAGTTTTTTTTTGATGAAGACAACGACGGCAAATCGTTAATCTATTGGAATGCGTACCATCAAAACGAATTGTGGCTGCAAACCATCATCGATTATCACCATTGGGAAATCTTGCAAACCAATGATCAGAAAGCATCAGAATTCATTCTGAAAGTGCTTAAAAATGTTCGCAACCTTTCTGATATTAAATTCAAAAGCAACAACTCTTACCATCTGAAAACCAATCTTCAGTTCCCATCAGATTTTGGATTGGGAAGCAGCTCTACTCTTATGAGCAATCTGGGAGAATGGGCGGATGTAGATCCTTTTATTCTTAATGAAATAAGTCTTGGTGGCAGCGGTTACGACGTTGCTGTTGCTAAGGAAAAGTCCGCCATTCTTTACACACGGTTCCCGGAGAGAGTTTACAAAAACGTCATTTTCGATCCCTTGTTCAAAGATGATCTGATTTTCATCCATCTCAATCAGAAACAGGATACGAGAGAGGGCATCTCGCATTATAAATCAAAACCGATTTCAACGGAATTAATCAATCAGTATTCTGAATTAACCAAAATGATCTTCGCAAGTACTGATTTGGGAGAATTTTCCGAATTGATGACTGTACACGAGCAAAAACTTTCCGATTTTCTGGAAATCCCAACCGTTAAAGAAAAATATTTCAAAAACTGTCCCAGCTTTGTCAAAAGTTTAGGCGCATGGGGCGGAGATTTCGTTCTTGCGTCCAAATTTGGAGATTATAAAGCCTATTTCAAAAAGCAGGGTTTCGACAGAATATTTTCCTGGAATGAGTTAATTAATTGATTGTTAATGATTTGTAAATTAATAATGAACTGATGAAAATCAGTTAATAAAAACTTTCATAGTTCGCCGATATTTTTACATTTGTCCCAACACCTTTAATCTTCAAAAAAATTAAAAATGGACAAGCTAAAATCTTATCTTGAACGTCAGGGTATTTTCAATCCAAAAGAAATCTTCCACAATCCAACTTACGAAGAAATTTTCCAGGCAGAAATGAATCCAAAGAATTCCGGCTTTGCGCAGGGAGTTCTTACCAAGTCCGGAGCTGTTGCTGTAAAAACAGGTATTTTCACAGGAAGATCTCCTAAAGACAGATACATCGTAGACGACGGCATTACGAAAGATACGATCTGGTGGGACGGCACCATCAATCGTCCGACTTCTGTAGAAGTTTTTGATGAGCTTAAAGACATCGTAACCAAAGACCTTTCCGACGAGAGTATTTACGTGGTAGACACCTATTGCGGATCAAATGAAGACACCAGACTTAAGGTGAGATTTGTGACCAAAGTGGCCTGGCAGGCACATTTTGTGATGAATATGTTCATCCGTCCCTCGCATTATGATCTTCAGAACTACGGTGAGCCGGATTTTGTGGTCATCAATTCTTCTGAATCTGTGAATCCAAAATGGGAACAACACGGATTGAACTCTGAAGTTTTCGTGATGTTTGATCTGACAAAGAAAATGCAGATCATCGGCGGAACCTGGTATGGGGGCGAAATGAAAAAAGGAATGTTCGCGATCATGAATTATTATCTTCCACTGAAAGGAATGGCATCGATGCACTGCTCTGCAAACGTAGGTGAGGAAGGTGATGTAGCGGTTTTCTTCGGACTTTCCGGAACCGGTAAAACAACACTTTCTGCAGATCCGAAACGTTATTTGATTGGTGACGACGAGCACGGCTGGGACAACAACGGCGTTTTCAACTATGAAGGCGGCTGCTATGCGAAAGTGATTGACCTTAGCAAAGAAAAAGAGCCGGATATATACGCTGCAATCAGAAGAGATGCGCTTCTGGAAAATGTAATGACCGACGACGAGGGCAATGTAGATTATACAGACGGATCTATCACAGAAAATACAAGAGTTTCTTACCCAATTTATCATATCAGCAAAATCGTATTGCCTTCCAAAGCTGGCCACGCAAGCAAGATTATTTATCTTTCTGCTGATGCATTTGGGGTTTTGCCACCGGTTTCTATTTTGACGGAATGCCAGGCGCAATACCATTTCCTTTGTGGTTACACTTCCAAATTGGCAGGTACAGAACGCGGAATTACAGAACCGACGCCGTCTTTTTCTCCGGCATTTGGTGAAGCATTTTTGACACTTCATCCAACAATGTATTCCAAAACTTTGATTGGAAAAATGAAGGAACACAACGCCAAAGCTTATTTGGTAAATACTGGCTGGAACGGGACAGGCAAGCGAATTTCTCTGAAAGACACCAGAGCAATCATCGATGCAATTATAGATGGCAGCATAGATAAAGCAGAAACGGATCACGTTCCGATTATGAATCTGGAATTCCCGGTTGCTCTGCCAAATGTTTCGGAACATATCCTGGACCCACGAGATACTTACGAGAACAACTTTGACTGGGAGAAGAAAGCCAAAGATCTGGCGGCGAGATATATCAATTATTTTGAGCAGTTTGCAGATAATGACGAGGCAAAAGCGCTGATTTCATCGGGACCGAGTCTTTCTGAAGTACATCAGCATTAAACTAATCAAAATACAATCAAAAATCCCGAAGATTAACTTCGGGATTTTCTTTTTGAAAAAATTTAACTTAACTATAATGATTTGTTATCTGGTGCGGTTTTTTATGTCTTTGTCGGCGCTGTCTATATCTCTTATTTTCTGAACTTTTTTGTTCCCGAAATTGTAAGTGATGCTGAAGTTGACGCTTTGGTTATATTGGTTTTGGTTGATGTAATTATACTTGCCGTCTGCCTGTGAATAATCGCTGATTTCCACTTTGTTTGTATTTAGAATATCAAAGATTTCCAATGCAAATGTCCAGTCGTTCCATACTTTCTTGATGTTGGTGTCCAGGCTCATTAATGATTTTAACTGTCCCAATTCGATTTGCTGATTATCAACATACCAGTAATTTAGTCCTAGAAACCAGGTTTTCTTTTTGTCCAGTCGCACTGTATTGTTGGTCTGGATCAAGAGACTGTTAGATTTAATTTTATTCACATAATCCGGGAAAACCTCGCCTGTGATTGGATCTGTATTTAGGAATCCATTGTTGATATTTCTCTGCATCCCGACGTTGAAGTTGGTTGTGAGATATTGTTTGAAGAAAGTTTTCTGCATCCCGATCATTGCAGACATTTCCTGTTTGTCGCCAAAATTGGTTCTAATGTATCTGATTTGATCTTCCCCAAAAGTTCCATCCAAACGTCTCGGAGCGCCAATCAACGATACTTGTGTGATGACATTTTTGGTGTAAGAATGATTCAGAATCAAAAAATACGAGCTTTTGAACATATAAGTCAACTCATTGGTGTAAACCGAAGCTGCTTTTACGAAGGGATTATTCTGGGTATAATTTACATCGGTCAGATAATTTTTTACGGGATTCAGTTCCCAGAAACTTGGTCTTCTCATCCTACTGGAGAAGGCGTAGGAAATGTTATTTTTATCATTAATGCCATAATTCAAACTGATGTAAGGCAGGAAGTTGTTATAGTTTTGCTCAATTCTTCCAAGCGAAGGATTTTCCGGATTGTCCGAAGTTCCCACGCTGTTGGTGATCTCATATCGGGATCCTATTTTTCCGGAGAATTTGTCAGAGAATTTCTTTTCAAGCGTCAGATAGGCGCCGTAGATATTCTCATCGTAAATGAAATGGTTTGGATTGGAATCAACCAACACATTGGAGCTGTAAGTGTCGTTTTTCGTATCGTTATCTGTTTTTGTCTTATTAAAATTTCCACCTACAGAAACGGTGAAATCATTTTTAAATTTCTTGATGTAATCGCCTAAGAATGAAAAATTATTGATGATCTGAGGTGTACTTTGCGTAATTCTGGTTGTTGCGTCTCCAATTATATTTTGAAAAATATCAGAATCGTAAGTATTATTATTCGCATTCTGGAAACGTCTGAAATGGAGATAAGCCGCATTCAGATTCAACTTACTTCCAAGTGTGTCGGTTTTCCATTCGTAATTCAGATTGAGAGAATTGTTGTAAGAACGGGAGTTTTCAAGATTTTTAGTAAAGTTGTATGAGGTTTTTCTGACGCCGAGAGAATCTGTATTTGTAACAGTATTGAAAAGGTTGGAAGTAGAATTATAACTTCTATTGGCCGAGGAATTCCACGTTAAGGCCAGATTGCTGTTATCATTCAGCTGATAGTCAAGGTTTAGATAGCCGCCAAGATATTTATTAGGATCCGTCACCCGGCCTTCAGATTGATTGCTGGATCTCGAAGTTCCGTTTTTCAAAATATAATATTGCTCCTGAATATTTTGGCTTGTATGCAGATTGGAGCTGATTGCCAGCTTATTTTTTCTGTAATTCAGCGAAAGTCCGGCGTAGGAAGAATTGTAATAGCTTTGGGAATTTCCCATTCTCAGGTTCCCGTTCAGGCCATCGGTCATTTTTTTCTTCAGAACGATGTTGATGATCCCGTCAGAGGATTCCACCTGATATTCACTTCCAGGAAGTGTAATCACTTCTATTTTCTGGATATTTTCAGCTGGTGTATTTTTTAGAAACTGCGTCAGAGATTCAGCATCCATATTGGTTTTTCTGCCATTGATGAAAATCACAGCGTTGTTCTTTCCAATAATTTTCAAAGTTTTGTCATCAGTTGAAGAAACAAGAGGCGTCTGTTTCAGAATGTTGAAAGCCGTATTTCCTTTAGCAACCGGCGATGCAGCAACATCGTAAACGAAGCGGTCACTTTGCTTTTTGAAGACCTGCTTGGTGAGTGTCACAGTTTCTATCTCTTTTGCAGCGGTAGTGTCTGTTTTAGGCTTTTCCTGAGCGTTCAGACAGATTCCCGAGATGAGACTTAATCCTAAAAATAGTTTTGTATTGAGAGCTTTCATTTTAAGTTTATTTGAGAGTTAAAGTTTTGATAATGATTAAGTTCTGGACTTGATGGCATCGTTCGCAGATTTCACTTCTCTTGCTTTTTTAAGTTTCTGATTTCCGAAGTTATACGTCACATTGATGTTCAGCTCTCTGCCGTATTTGAAACTTCTCACACTGTTGTAAGTGCCGTTGGGCTGCATCGTTTTGATGTCATCAATGTTAGAATTAAGAACATCATTCACTTCTACCAGAAATGTGAAATTCCCCATAATTTTCTTGATATTAAGATCCAGACTCTGCTGCGTGTGCAGTGTTCCGATCTCCATTTCTCTTGAAGGCATCAGCCAGTAATTTACGCCCAGATACCAGTCTTTTTTCGCAGATAATCGCACCACATTATTGGCCTGGAAAAACGTGTTGAGTGTTTTGATATCAATCACAAAAGGCTGCAGTTCTTCGGTGTCTCCTGGAAGTAGTTGCGAAGTTGGGTCTTTTGTTACACCGCCGGATAAAGTTGCATATTCAAAATTGGCAGAATAGTTCGTTGTCCAGATGTCGCCAAACCAGGATTTGTTCATTCCCAAAGTCAGTCCCAGCTGTTTGTTGTTGCCATAATTGGTTCTGATGTATCTCAAGAATTTTGAGGTTACTTTGATTGGTTGGCCATCAGGTCCAAGTAGTGGATTTCCGTTTTCGTCTCTCTGGATTTTTGTTTCAGTCCCTTGCAAAGGCAGCTGGCTGTAAGCATTTTCTGCAAAGTTGAAGCTCAAATTAGCATAGAAAGCATTTTTATACATATAATTGATTTCCTGATTATAATTCCTGGAAGCCTGCATAAAAGGATTGTTCTGAATATAATTCGTTGGTGTAAAGTAGGTTCTGGAAGGGTTCAGCTGTCCAAATCCCGGTCTTCGCACTCTGCTGGAGAAGCTGTAGGTGATGTTGTTATTATCATTGATCGCATAATTGAGAGTGGCGTAAGGCAGAAGATTGTTGTAATTTCTCTCAAAACCAATATCAGCCTTTCCTACCACATCGCCTGTGCTAAGGGTAGCCTCGAATCTGGTTCCCAATTTACCCGAGAATTTTTCAGAGAATTTCCTTTCGTAAGTCGCATAGGCACCGATGATATTTTCTTTGTAAATGAAGTGATTGGAAAGCAGCAGGTCTTCTACAAAATTGGTCCCGTCAAAATTATTCTGCTTTGTATCACTGTCTGTATTGGTGTAATTGTAACTGGTACCGATCGCGAATGTACTTTCATTTCTGAATTTTTTGATATAATCAATATTAGCTGCATAATTGTTTATAATCTGTGGAACAGCTTGTTGAAAGGCGCTGTAACGTCCTGTCTCAGATAATGGAAAAGTTTCTCCAAGGCTTACTTTATCTCTGTTGAACCACAAGTAAGAAACATTTGAGCTTAGTTTACTTCCAAGCGTATCGGTTTTGATTTCATAATTGAGGTTGAAATTGTGATTTCTCGTCTGCGCATCTTCTCTGTTGACAGTTCTGTTGGAAAGTACGCCGTCCTCAAAATTTGTCATATCCAGAACAGACCCAAAACTCTTGTTGTAACGCACGTTGTAGCTGAATCCCAGACTTTGGTTTTTATTAATTTCATAATCGATATTAATATTTCCGCCGTAATTTTTATTCGGATCATCCATCGTTCCCGTAGACACGTTCCCGAAGGAGGAGTCGCCGTTGGTCAGCGTATATTTTTCCCGTTCCCTATAGCTTCCCATATTGAAGTTGGAGTTGAAAGACCATTTGTCCTGTCTCGCATTCAAAGCAATTCCCGAAGATGGATTGTTGTAAAAACTCTGGCTGTTGTTCATTTTCAGAGTCCCATTGTAGCCGTTTGTTTTGCTTTTCTTCATCACAATGTTGATGACGCCTTCATTCGCTTCCACCTGGAACTCGCTTCCGGGAACGGTCACCACTTCTATTTTCTGGATATTTTCTGAAGGTGTATTTTTCAGCATTTCTGTAATTGCTTCAGCATCCAGAAGCGTTCTTTTGCCATTGATGTAAAACACAACACTGGATTTTCCCATGATTTTGAACGTCTTTCCGTCTGTGCTGGACAGCATTGGCGTCTGCTGCAAAAGGTTAAAAGAATTGGTTCCCTTTGCGATAGGAGAGGACGCCACATCATAGACGAATCTGTCAGATTTTTTCTGGAACACCTTTTTGGTAAGCTTTACCTCCTCCAGGGTTTTAGTTTTTGTAGAATCTGTTTTGCTTTGCTGAGCGGTTATCATTCCGGAGAAGAATATAGCTGCGATGAGGAAGTTGGCTTTCATAATTTATTTTAGTTTGAGTAGTTTGTAATTTTTACTATTTGATATTGCAAAGATATATTAATATTTAAGTATTATGCAATACAAAGTAGTATTAAAATATTGATTATGATTTTAATAATCTGATAATCAGTTGCAAAACTTTTCAACTCACTTTATAGATTAGACAACATTAGATTATGTTTCATTACATCGATTTTAAAATAAATAAAAAAAACCTCTGCGAAATTTCACAGAGGCCTAGTTTTCCGACGATTAAACTTTCATTCCATTGACAAAAATTTAGTGGCGACAGATATTAATTTATAAAACGATCATTCATCCCGATTTTTCCGGATCAGTTTTTTCTCTACCCAAATGGTGGCAAAGGGGAAAAAAGCACTCATCAAAGCGAAAATAAATTCCTCATCATCCCAACGGAAAATCTTCTTTACCGGCAGCAAAAGCAAGAGATAAAGACTGAAAAAAAGCCCGTGGATATTCCCGATAATGATGATGTAAATCGTCGGCAAAAGTCCGTCGTGATCTGTCCGGATCCAGGTCATTGCTGTGAAAAGCAAAAGCCAGGAAACGGCTTCTGCCACACAAATTTGTTTGAACCATTTGATGATTTTATCCTCTGGATATTTAGCGAAATATTTTTCTATAATGTTCATTTTCTTTGTTTTTCAGACTTTAGAATTTTGGCTAAAGTCAGGTCGTAGTTTTTATCGTATTCTAAATCCTTCCCATGTTCATCTTCGCCATCTTCAATCACATAGCCAAAATCTTTGACCTTATTTCCTTCGATTTTATAAAAGCTAGTCCAATTTCTTCCCGACATTACCGTACAATCGATGAGATCGTATTTTTTGAGATAATTTGGATTTTTGATACCACTGAAACCGTCAATCTTACGAAGTTTTTGATTTTTGAGATCGACTAGAAACAAGTTGTAAGTCAGATTACTTCTGACATCCGAAGTATTCTCCACCAAAATATCTTTGATTCCGTCTCCGTTAAAGTCGATAAACTCTACATTTTTGAATTTGCTGAATAATTTTTCCCGATGAATAATTTTCTCCCTGCCGTTGATTTGTTTTGAAAAAGTGAATATAATATTGTTTTTACTTTCATCCGAACTTTCATCTTCCGGATCGTATTCCAAAGAAAAGGAATATCCCTTTTGGGTAAAAATAGAATCACCGTTTATTTTCTTCAGCTCCTTTTTCTGACCGAAAACCAACGTTTGGAGGATTATACAAATTAACAAAAGAATATTTTTTTTCATCCTCAATTATTTATAAAATGAAGAACCGTCCAGATATTCAAATACTTCGGGTGGCAACATCGGTCTGGTATTTTTTCCTGCTTTGATCATATTTCTTATTTCTGTAGCCGAAAGTTCTATGATTGGCGCATTGATTTGATGGATGTTTTCGTGTTTTAAATAGTCCGGTTTTTTTTCTTCACCTAAAATTCTAGGATAAACAATAATCTGGTAATTTTCCAGGAGCAATTCATAGTTTTTCCATTTGTGGAGACTTCCCAGATTGTCTTCGCCCATTATTAATGAAAAGGAAAAATCAGGATGTTTCTCTTTCAGATACGCCAGCGTGTCAATCGTGTAACTTGGCACAGGAAGGGAAAACTCGACATTGGAAGCCCTCATTTTTGGGTAGTTTTTGATGGCCAGCTGCACCATATCCAAACGGTTGTGGTCTTTGAGCAAAGATTTTTTGTCCTTGAAGGGATTTTGAGGACTCACCACAAACCACAGTTCTGCCATGTCAGAATTTTCCAGAATATAATTTCCCAAAATCAAATGCCCAATGTGAATGGGATTGAAAGAGCCGAAAAAGAGTCCGATTTTCTTTTGTTTTTCCAAGCTTGAAGGTGGTTTTAAAACTCAAATTTAGAGAAATTAAGTCGCAATCAGAAATCAATTCTAATTGGCAGTTGCAATTTTCTCATTTTCTAAGCTGGCAAAGCAACTTGTCAAAAGATTCAAATAAATTTCTAAACTGATACGAGCTAAATAATGACAGGAATATTTTTTTGTAATAGTACAATAGAAATTTAAAAAAGCTGCAGATAATTGCAGCTTTATTCGTTTTATCTCTTCGGCAGAAAGATTTCTGCCATCATACATCTGGCGCTTCCACCGCCGTTGGTCTCTATGGTTTCCAAATCTGAGTAGATGATTTCACAGTATTTTTCTATTGCAGCAACTTGATCAGAATGTAAAGATTTGTAAGCGCTTTGGCTCATCACCAGAAATTTTTTGCTGTCATTGTTCTGAACCTGAAGCATATTGCCTGCAAAATTCTGCATTTGATTTTCGGAGATTTCGATCAACTCTTTTCCCGAACTTTTGATAGACTGTAAAACGACTTCTCTTTCAGCTTCATTATCGATGCAATCCAGACATATAACCACAAAATGGTCTGCAACGCACATCATCACGTTGGTATGATAAATGGGAAGTCTTTCGCCTGCAGCCGTCTGATAGGAATGGAAAACAACAGGTTTATATCCAAACTCGCTGCAGAATTTCTTGAAAAGTTTTTCGTCTAATCTTAGTGATACAGAACCGTAGGCAATCTTATTCTCGTGATCGAAGATCATACTTCCGGTACCTTCCAGATAGATATTGGCTTTTTCGATTTCGGAATAATCAATGATCTCATCTACTTTAAAATGTTCTTTGATCTTATCGATAATGTCATTTCGTCTTTCCGATCTCCGGTTTTCTGCAAACATGGGGTAAAGCACAACTTTTCCGTCCTGATGAAAGCTGACCCAGTTGTTGGGGAAAATAGAATCGGGTGTTTTAGGATCGATGGTATCTTTTACAGTAATGACGTTGATGTCTTTTGATCTCAACTTGTCCACAAAAGAGTTGAATTCTTCCAGAGCTTTACCCTGTACATTGCCTTCCTGGTGGACCTGAAAATAATTGTTAACTGCCGTTTGCTCGTTGTAGCCAAAAGCAATAGGCTCTATCATTAGAACTGTATCTGTGGTTTGCATTGTTTAATAAAGTGATTAAATAATTAAAAGAATGAAATTATTCTCTAACTAAAGGAAGCGTAGAGCATCTCAAAAGTCCGCCCATTTTGGAAATCTCGCGGTACGGGATTTCTTCTACGGTAATTCCCCATTCGTTGCGGAAATGGTCATTCATTCTGGTAAACGCCTGGTCAGAAACCACTACGTCCGGCGCGAGGGAAAACACATTGGGGAACATTTGGAACATCTCTTCATCATTGACGTTGAAGCAGTTTTCTTCGCCAAAAATATCTACCACAAGCTGGTAATCATCTTCGTCTACAAAACCGTTTTTATAGATTACACATTTGTCCTTCCCAATCGGGTTGAAAGTGCAGTCCAGATGCAGAATACCTTCGTAAGGTTTGGTGTCGCTTTTCTTGAGATCCAGGTCAATAATTCTCTTTTTAGGGAAATATTCCTTCAGAATTTCGATGGCATACTCATTGGTTCTGGCAGTTTTGAAGTTTCTGTAATCCGGATGATAGCTGGTACCGATGAACAGAAACTCATCCCAAACGATGACGTCGCCGCCTTCTATATGGGCTTTTTCCGGAAGATTGATGACGTTTCTCCAAGACACTTTATCGATAATATGTCTGTAGGCTTCCTGTTCATCTGCACGATCGGGAATGATGTTGGAGATGATCATTTTGTCTTCTATCACAAAAGCAACATCACGGGCAAAAACCTGGTTGTAATCTTTGATAATCTTCGGACGGAAAACTTCCACATCATATTTTTTCAGGACTTTCTCAAATGCTGTCATTTCTGAATTAACAGCTTCCTCGGTGGGATAATTGTTATTCTCTATGGTGTGGTATGACTTTGCATCATAGCTCTCTGCAAGTGTAGGAACCGGCCCGTTGGATTTTGGCTGGCCAAGAACTACAGACTTCAGTTTTCCGGTTTCGTTTTTAATATTAAGATTGATTGCCATAAAATTGTAAGTGCCGCAAATATAATTAAAGCTTAGCAATAAGAGAACATTCGGGAATAATATCTGTTTACAGAAATAATTAAGCGTTTTAGGTTTGCGAATATGACTTGGTACCAAAAAATAATCCCCAAAAACAGTATTTTGGGGATTATTAATTTATTTAAAAATGAGTATTATCTGCTTTTGATATCTACGTAATTTCTTTCCTGAGAACCTTGGTAGATTTGTCTCGGTCTTCCGATAGGATCGCCTTTCAGTCTCATCTCTCTCCACTGGGAAATCCAACCTGGTAATCTTCCTAAAGCAAACATTACGGTGAACATTTCTGTAGGGATTCCCAAAGCTCTGTAGATGATTCCTGAGTAGAAATCTACGTTTGGATATAGTTTTCTTTCGATGAAGTACTCATCTTCCAAAGCTACTTTTTCCAGCTGCATTGCAATGTCTAGTGCTTTATCCTGAATTCCTAATGAGTTTAAGATGTCATCTGCTGCTTTTTTGATAATCTTAGCTCTTGGGTCAAAGTTTTTGTAAACTCTGTGTCCAAAGCCCATCAGACGGAAACTGTCTTCTTTGCTTTTCGCTTTTTCAACCCATTTCGTTACATCGCCGCCATCTTTTTCTATCATTTCCAGCATCTCGATTACTGCTTGGTTTGCACCACCGTGAAGCGGACCCCAAAGTGCAGAAACACCTGAAGAGATAGAAGCGAAAAGGCCTGTGTGTGCAGATCCTACCATTCTCACGGTAGAAGTAGAGCAGTTTTGCTCGTGGTCTGCGTGAAGGATTAATAATTTATCCAAAGCAGCCACTACCACAGGATCCATCTGGAATTCCTGATTTGGAAGTTTGAAAGCCATTTTGTAAAAATTCTCAACATAATTCAGGCTGTTGTCGCCGTGATTGATTGGCAATCCCTGCGTCTTTCTGTAAGTCCAGGCACAAAGATGAGAGAATTTTGCGATCATAAGCTCCGAAGCAAGATCCATTTCTTCTTTAGATTTTACATCTACAGCCTTCGGATTGAAAGCCGTAAGTGCTGATGTAAGGGAAGAAAGGACACCCATTGGATGCGCAGAACGTGGGAAAACGTCGATCAGCTTTTTAAGCTCATCTGCAACAAAATTATATTTCTTGATGCCGTTTTCAAAATTGGTGAACTGATCCGCTTTAGGCAATTCTCCGTGAAGCAAAAGGTACATTACTTCCGTAAAATTGGAATTTTCTGCAATTTGCTCTATAGGATAGCCGCGGTATAATAATTCTCCTTTATCACCGTCTAGGTAAGTAATTTCACTAATTGTAGCACCTGTGTTTTTGTAACCAAGATCCAAAGTGATCAATCCCGTTTGGTCTCTCAGTTTGGAAATATCAATTCCTCTGTCTCCGATAGTACTATCTACGATCGGATACTCGAAACTTTTCCCGTCGTAATTTAATATAACTTTGTTATCTGACATTATAAAAATATTTATGTGTTAAATATAGTACTTTACTAGGAAATGGTCAACTGACAAAAGTCATAATTGCCAATTGATTGTATTTATATTAATAATTGAAGAAAATAAATGATTTATTATAAAAAATACATCAGATTAAACTATTGATTTACAAATACATAAAACGAAAAAGGCATCTGAATTTCTTCAAATGCCTTTTATATTAATTTTTATAATTAATTATCTTTTGATCTTAAAAGCGTCCAATCCCGGGAAAACTGCTGTTTCACCAAGAGCTTCCTCAATTCTCAAAAGTTGGTTGTATTTCGCCATTCTGTCAGATCTGGAAGCAGAACCGGTTTTGATCTGTCCACAGTTCTGAGCTACTGCAAGATCTGCAATTGTAGAATCTTCAGTTTCACCGGATCTGTGAGACATTACCGTTGTATATCTGTTGTGCTGAGCCATTTGTACAGCCGCCATAGTTTCAGAAAGAGAACCAATTTGGTTTACTTTTACAAGGATTGAGTTAGCAATTCCTTCGTTGATACCTTTGGAAAGTCTTTCAACATTGGTCACGAACAAATCATCTCCAACCAATTGTACTTTATCACCAATTTTATCAGTCAATTCTTTCCAACCAGCCCAGTCGTTTTCCTGCATTCCGTCCTCGATAGAGATAATCGGATATTTGTTGGCAAGGTCAGCAAGGTAAGAAACCTGCTCGCTGCTGCTGAATTTAGGTGCATCCGGCGTTTGGAATTTTGTATAATCGTAGATTCCGTCTTTGTAGAATTCTGAAGCGGCACAATCCAAAGCAATCATAATATCGTCTCCTGGCTTGTAACCGGCTTTTTCGATAGCTTGTAATAAAGTGTCCAAAGCATCCTCAGTTCCTTTGAAAGTTGGTGCAAATCCACCTTCGTCTCCAACAGCTGTAGACAATCCTCTTCCGTGAAGAATAGATTTTAAACTGTGGAAAATCTCAGTCCCTTTTCTAAGTGCGTGAGAGAAAGAATCTGCTTTTACCGGCATCACCATAAATTCCTGGAACGCGATTGGCGCATCTGAGTGAGAACCACCGTTGATCACGTTCATCATCGGAACAGGAAGTGTGTTGGCATTTACACCACCTACATATTTATAAAGAGGCATTCTCAATTCGTTAGCCGCTGCTTTTGCAACAGCTAGAGAAACGCCAAGAATAGCGTTTGCGCCTAATTTTCCTTTGTTGTGTGTCCCATCAAGATCGATCATTACAGCATCGATAAGATTTTGTTCGAAAACAGGAAGACCAATAAGTTCCGGAGCGATGATTTCTTTCACATTTTCTACCGCTTTCAAAACACCTTTTCCTAAGAATTCCGGCGCGCCGTCTCTCAGTTCCACTGCTTCGTGCTCACCTGTAGAGGCTCCGGACGGTACTGCTGCACGGCCCATAGCTCCACTTTCTGTGAAAACATCTACTTCTATTGTTGGATTCCCTCTGGAATCTAATATTTGTCTTGCTTCGATAAATGAAATGTAACTCATTGTCTTGATGTTTATTTTTAAGATTTTTATTTGTTTGCTTGTTTCATAAGCATTGCAAATTTAAACAATTTTAAGATATTATGTATTGAATGACTTTATACATTTAACAGTATATTATTATTAATTATCTCAGAATCCTGTATTTTATTTTTACAATACCTTCATTCAAATCGGCAATTTTACGGAAAGCGCCCTGGCTGAGATCAAATTCACGCGAAGGTTTCAGCGGTCCGCGGTCATTCACGGTGATAATCACAGATTTGTCATTTGCAGGATTAATAATTTCTACCCGAGTTCCGAAAGCCAGACTTTTGTTGGAGGCTGTCAGTCTGGAATGTCTGTAAGTTTCTCTACTGGCAGTTTTCTTTCCATCAAATTTATCAGCATAATAGGAGACGGTGGTAGATTTGTAACTGGTGTTCAGAGCCTTGCTTCCTCCACAGGAAAATAATGTGCCGAGCAGCAGAAAAATGTAGGTTTTAAACAGTACAGCAGATTTTTGACAGCTTGTTTTCATTAAAACGATTTGGATGATTTATAAATTAATGGACTTTTATGATAATTATTCATTAATATTTTGTTTATTTTGCAAAAATTTCTATATTCGATTAATAATTAATTTAGAAATTAAAACATAAGATTGTTTTAAAATGAATTACGAAAGTATAAAATTAACGGTAGATAAAAGAATCGCGGTAGTCACAATCAACAGACCGGAAAGCCTGAATGCGCTGAACGCACAGGTCTTCAACGATCTGGATGAAGTTTTCAGTGATTTGGAAACGGACAAAAATGTCAACTGCGTTATTGTGACAGGAAGCGGGGAAAAAGCTTTTGTAGCGGGCGCAGATATCAAAGAATTTCCCTCACTGAATGCAGAACAGGCGAAACAACTGTCGAAAAGAGGCCACGATGTTTTTAATAAAATCGAAAATCTCAGCAAGCCTGTCATTGCCGCTGTAAATGGTTTTGCTCTGGGCGGCGGATTGGAATTGGCATTGGCCTGCCACATCAGATATGCTTCAGAAAATGCAAAACTGGGTCTGCCGGAAGTGACCTTAGGCTTGATTCCAGGTTATGGCGGTACTCAGAGATTGCCACAATTGATAGGAAAAGGTCTGGCCAACGAGATGGTTTTTTCTGCTAAAATGATTTCTGCTGAGAAAGCTAAATCTGTAGGTTTGGTAAATGAGGTTTTTGCTGCCGAAGAATTGCTTCCGAAATGTGAAGAGTTAGCGATGCAAATCGTAAAAAATTCGCCGCAAGGTATCGCAATGGCAATCAAAGCGATCAATGCCAGTGATTCGGAAAACGGAATGGAGAGCGAAATAGATTCTTTCGGCGCATTATTCGCCCAAGAGGATGTTAAAGAAGGTGTTTCGGCTTTTCTTGAAAAAAGAAAGCCGTCCTTCAACTAAGATTATAGGAATGGACTACAACAAATTCGATATTGCCTATCTCAAGATGGCTTCCGAATGGGGAAATCTTTCTTATTGCAAAAGGAAAAAGGTAGGCGCGCTGATCGTAAAAGACAGAATGATAATCTCTGACGGCTACAACGGTACACCTTCCGGATTTGAAAATGATTGCGAAGACGCAGACGGCAAAACAAACTGGTTTGTACTGCACGCGGAAGCCAATGCAATCCTGAAAATAGCAAGCAGTACGCAATCCTGCAAAGATGCAACATTGTACATCACAATGTCGCCTTGCAAAGAGTGCAGTAAACTGATATTACAGGCCGGAATCCAAAGAGTGGTCTATATGACAGCCTATTCTGACAACAGCGGACTGGATTTTTTAAATAATGCAGGAATTATAACTTTAAATATAAACGAACAAGAATTATATAGAACATGATGAGATAATCAACACAAAAAACAATTAAAAAAACACAAATATGAACTGGTCCGAAAAAATTACAGACTTCTCAAATTTTCTTAAATTTGAGAAAAGCTTCTCCGACAACACGCTCGACGCCTATGTCCGGGATATCAAAAAGCTGGAAAGCTTTGTCATCACAGATTTGGAAGCAATCTCTCCCGAAACTATTACCTATGAAAACCTTCAGGAATTCATCTATCAACTATCCAAAAAGAAAATAAGCGAACGCTCACAGGCAAGAGGGATTTCCTCTATCAAGGCTTTTTTCAAATTCCTGCTGGAAGAAGAACACCGCCAGGATAATCCTGCGGCACTTCTGGAAGGTCCGAAGCTGGGTCTCTACCTGCCTGATACCTTGAGTATTGAGGATATAGACAGAATTATCAGTAATATAGAAAAGCACACAGATATTGGAAAAAGAAACCAATGTATTCTAGAAGTATTGTACGGCTGCGGGCTGCGCGTTTCAGAATTGGTAGATCTTAAAATTTCCAATATTAATTTCAAAGAAAATTACATCATTGTAGAAGGCAAGGGCGAAAAAACCAGACTAGTTCCCTTAGCTGCTTCTACTGCAGACTGCATTCAGAATTATATCAAAACAGTGCGCGCCGTAGGCAAGATCAATAAAAAATTTGAGGATATCGTTTTCCTCAATACCAGAGGTACCAATATGTCGCGCGTAATTGTCTTTATCATTATCAAAGAACTGACGCAGAAAGCCGGTATTAATAAAAGTATTTCGCCGCATACCTTTCGTCACTCTTTTGCGACCCATCTGCTTCAAAATGGCGCAGACCTTAGATTTATCCAGGAAATGCTCGGTCACAGCAGTATTACGACCACTCAGATCTACACGCACCTGAAAACTGAAGAATTGCGCGATGTGATCCTGCAATTCCATCCAAGGAATAGCAAAGCGCTTTAGATTTTAAAATTATCAGAGATAAAACCACATAGAAATCCTTTTCTATGTGGCTTTTCTGTTTGGAGATCTGTGGAAAATGATTATTTTTAGCTTATGGAAAATTTGAAGTTCTGTCCCAAATGCGGGCAGGAAAAACTTATCTGGAACGGTGTTTCTAAATTCAGCTGCAGTCATTGCGATTTTGTGCTTTACCACAATACAGCCGCCGCGGTTGCGGTGATTATAAAGCACGGCGATGCATTATTTTTCACAGTCCGGAATCAGGAACCGGGAAAGGGAAAACTAGACTTGCCAGGCGGATTCTGTGATCCGGAAGAATCTGCTGAAGAAACCTGTGCAAGAGAACTTGACGAAGAATTAGAATTAAAAATCGACGTTGAAAAACTGAAATATCTGGGAAGCAGACCCAACATTTATCCCTATAAAAATATCAATTACAACACGATGGATCTTTTTTATCTGTACGAAGTAGCGCAGAAATTTGAGATAAAACTTGAAGAATCCGAAATATCTGCCGGAATCTGGATTCCAAAGTCCGAAATTGAAATCGACGAGATCGCTTTTGAATCCCAGAAAGATTTTATCAGAAATCATATTGATAAGTTGTAAAAAGCAAAAAACCGTTTCGCATTCCACGAGACGGTTTTTTGTTTTAAATTTTATCAGACAATAAAATTATTCTATTTCCACTTAATATTGCAGCCCAGGCTTGGTCTTTGGAAATCCTCCTGTGGCAGGCCTGCCAGTTGGTTTTCGAAAGCAATAATCAGGTCTTCTCCTGTGATTTCTTTCTGATTTCCCGGTCTGGAGTCGTCCATCTGTCCGCGGTAAATCAATTTCAAATTTTCATCAAAGAAATAGAAATCCGGTGTGCAGGCTGCATTGTAAGATTTTGCAACGTCCTGGCTTTCATCGTAAAGATACGGGAATTTCAGTTCCTTTTCGTCTGCAAATTCCACCATCATCTCGGGCGAATCTGCAGGATAATTGTCAACATCATTGGAATTGATAGCGATAAATTCTATGCCCAGCGATTTGTAATCTTCATAAAGCTCCTCCAGTTTATCAATAATGTGAAGCACAAACGGGCAGTGGTTGCACATAAAAATAACCAAAGTTCCTTTCTTTCCTTTGAGAGATTCCAAAGTCTGGATTTCGTTATTTTTCGAAGGATTCGGAAGGCTGAAGTCCGCTGCTTGTGTTCCCAGCGCCAGCATATTAGATGAAGTATTTGACATATTTTATTCTTATTTAAATGATTAAAAATTAATTATTAAAAAATCAGTGATTCAAAACTCCGATATATTTATTTAAAATAAAATAATTTTATCTTTGAATCATTTAGTATTTTAATTTCCTCAGCAAAGATAATGCTTCTTGCAGAGAATTATCATAATGCACCCAATTCACATTGCCCAATTTTCTATTCCACGTCATCTGGCGCTTGGCATATCTCCTGGAATTTTTCTGGATTTCAGAAACCGCAAAATCCAGATTCCATTCTCCATCGAAATATTTGAACAGTTCTGAGTAGCCTACTGTTTGCAGTGCCACTTTTTCTCTTGCCGGGATCAATCCTTGTGCTTCGTGCAGCAAGCCATTTTCCATCATAAGGTCAACTCGGCGGTTGATTCTCTCATAAATGATTTCCCTGGGCGCCTCAATTCCGATTCTGAATGTTTCAAAACTTCGTGTGGGTTTCGGTAAACTAAGGTTTTCGGTATAGGTTTTTCCGGTTTGCCAGATGACGTCTATTGCCCTCAATAATCGCCTTGAATTATCTTTATCAACGACAGAAAAATATTCCGGGTCAAGTTCAAAAAGCAATTTTTGTAAAGGTTCGATGCCTTCGTTTTCAAATAAATCAATAAGTTTTTTTTGATTTTCCTCATCCGCTTCTGGCAGATCGTTCATACCGTCTACGACGGCTTTTTCGTACATTCCACTTCCGCCAACCATTATGGCAACGTCTTTTTCTGAGAAAATTTCAGTTAGTTTTTCCAAAGCTTCGTGCTCGTACAAGCCAATCGAATAATAATCGTGGATGCTGATATTACCGACAAAATGATGTTTTGCCTCAGCCAATTCAGATTCGGTCGGCATCGCAGTTCCGATTTTTATTTCTTTATAAAACTGACGGGAATCGCAGGAAATAATTTCTGTGCCCAGATGTTTTGCCAGATCTATTGCCAATCTTGTTTTCCCGATTCCTGTGGTTCCGACGATGGATATGAGACGTTTCAAAAAGAATATTTTTGCAAATTTACGAAATGGATATTCAATAATTATTACTTAATTTTACCATCGTTATGGCGTTACGATTACCCGGTTCCAAACTTCCAGATGTGAAAACCACTATTTTCACAGAAATGTCTTTGTTGGCTCAAAAAGAGAGTGCAGTCAATCTTTCGCAGGGATTTCCGGACTATCAGGCGGATGAAAATCTGCTGAAATATTTGGGGCATTTTGCTAAAGAAGGTTACAATCAGTATGCACCATTATCAGGCATAAAGGAGCTTAGGGAAGAGATTTCCAGGAAATTCAGCCAGCAATATCAGGTTGATTATCATCCCGATTCTGAGATTAATATCACCGCCGGTGCAACGCAGGGGATTTTCACGGTCATATCAGCTTTTGTAGAGAAAAATGATGAGGTGATTATTTTTGAACCTGCTTACGATTGCTACGAACCAGCGGTAATTCTGAATGGCGGCAGCGTGAAAAGTGTCAGAATGCTTTATCCGGATTATCAGATTAACTGGAACAAGGTGGAAAATCTGGTTTCTGAAAAGACCAAGATGATCATCATCAATAATCCCAACAATCCGTCCGGTAAAATCCTTAAACAAGCTGATATTGACGAATTGACAAGGATTGTAAAAAACACAGATATCATTATCCTGAGCGATGAGGTTTATGAAATTATAACGTTTGACGGCAAACCACATCTGACTTTAGCAAAATATCCGGAACTGAAAGAACGGACTTTCGTCATCGGTTCTTTCGGAAAACTGCTGCACATCACCGGGTGGAAAATTGGTTATATTCTGGCACCGGATCAATTGATGAATGAGTTCCGGAAGGTGCATCAGTTCAATGTTTTTTGTGTAAACACACCGGCGCAATATGCGATTGCAAAATATCTGCAGCATATTCAGGATTTTTCTGATAACTCAACATTCTTTGAAGATAAAAGAAATTACCTTAGAAATGCTTTAGCAGAAACGCCGTTTAAATTGTTGGATTGCGAAGGCACTTACTTTCTTTCTGCCAATTTTGGTTCGATTTCTGATAAGAACGACAAGGATTTCTGCTATTGGATGACCAAAGAATTAAAAGTGGCAACCATCCCGTTTTCAGCATTTTACAAAGATAAAACAGACGAAAAAGTAATCCGTTTTTGTTTTGCCAAAAAGCAGGAGACTCTGGACAAAGCTATTGACCAATTATTAAAATTAAAATAGAAATAATAAAAATTTATGAAAAATCTAATTATCGCAGCTTCTTTACTTATTGGAGTCAGCGCATTTTCGCAGGTGAAACTGGACGCCACAAAACTAAACTATCTGGCAGCAGACGCGAGTCCGATGGATGCCACTTATTATCCATTACAGGTGTTGTCTTCAAAATCTGAAAAGCCGAAGATCAAAGTGCTTTATTCCCGTCCGCAGAAAAAAGACAGAGTGGTTTTTGGAAATCTGATCAAGTATGGAGAAGTCTGGAGAATGGGTGCCAACGAAAATACCGAAATCAAATTCTACACGCCTGTGAAAATCGGTGGAAAGGATATTGCTGCAGGGACTTACAGTCTTTTCGCAATTCCGGGAGAGAAGGAGTGGACCATCATTCTGAATTCTGAAACAGACAAATGGGGCGCTTATGCCTATGACAAAAGCAAAGACGTTGTACGACTGACTGTTCCTGCAGAGAAAACGGCATCTGTTGTAGAACATTTTTCCATTACATTTGTGCAGACAAAAACGGGAGCAGATTTCTACGCCGGGTGGGACAATACGCAAGTGAAATTCCCAATCGAGTTTAAATAAATCTTGGACTGATAAAAATATAAGCCTCATCTATTTGATGGGGCTTTTTTGTGATCAGATATTTAATAAATCTTCAAAAGCAGCAATCTGACATTCGCAGTTTTCTATCTTCCCAAAGCCGTAAGCTGCATAAATAAAATCGACGCCGGCCTTTTCAGACGATTCTTTGTCCCAAATGGTATCGCCGATGTAGACGGGATTTTGTAGGTTGTTTCTATTGACAATCAGTTTAATATTTTCATCTTTCGGTAAATTGTCATTCCCGAAGCATTCAAAATCTTCAAAAATCGTTCTGAATCCGTGGTAGTCCAAAAATGTCTCGATATAGCCAGCCATACAATTGCTGACAATAAAAAGGCGGTATTTGCTGGACAGTTTTTCCAGTGTTTCAGCTAGATTTGGGAACAGTTTTCCACCAGATTTGCCTAGATATTCTTTTTCTTTGTTGCTGTAAATTTGTATAAATTCCGGTAGTTTTTCTTTTGGGATAAAGCCGAAGTTGCGGGCAAAAATGTCATCCATCTTGAGCCCGGAAAAGTTTCTGACTTCCTGAGCAGTCACGCTCACCTCATAACCAATTTGTTTGATACTGTCGTTAAAAGCTTTGTAGACCGTTTCTGATGCATCCCAAAGTGTTCCGTCCAGATCAAAAATTAGACTGTCTCTTTCTTTCATTTTAAATAAATTCTCCATTAATATAAACTTTTGATGGCGCAAGACTGCCCTGATGATAGAGAATATTCTGAAAATTATCGGTCTCATAGGTGATAAAATCTGCCTTTTTGCCTTTTGCAAGAATTCCTCTGTCTTCAAGACCCAGCGCATAAGCGGCACGGAAAGTGATCGCAGCGAGCACTTCTGCCGTACTCAATTTCTGATAAGTGGCTAATATTGAGGCTTGTGTGACGAGGTTTCCCATCGGCGCAGAACCGGGATTCCAGTCCGTAGCGATGGCGAGAATGCCACCTTTGTTGAGGATTTTTCTGGCCGGAGCAAATGGCTCTCCCAAACCTAAACTTGCACCGGGCAGAGCGATAGCAACAGTATCGGAATCGGCAAGAAATTGAATATCCTCATCAACTGTAGCCTCCAGATGATCTGCAGATTTTGCGCCGACTTCTACAGCAATTCTTGAACTTCCTGCTGTAAACTGGTCTGCATGAACGGTGATCAGGAAACCCAATTCTTTAGCCTTCAGAAGGAAATTTTTACTCTCTTCCCGATGAAAAGCTGATTTCTCAATGAAAATATCGACGCGATCAGCGAGATTTTCTGATTTTACTTTTGGTAAGATTTCATTAATAATATAATTGAGATATTCCTGAGAATTACCCTCGAAATCTCTTGGCTTCAAATGAGCCGAAAGGCAGGTTGGAATCAGGGTGGCTTTAGTTTTTGCCTGCGCTTTTTTAATGGCTCGCAGCATCTTTAGTTCCTCGTCAACATTCAATCCATAGCCGCTTTTGATTTCGATGGTCGTGATGCCTTGATTTAATAAAACATCGACGCGCTTTAGAATTCCATCAACCAATTCATCTTCTGAAGATGTTCTTGTGTGCTGCACAGAACTCCAGATTCCACCGCCGGATTCCGCAATCTCGAGGTAGGTTTTTCCTGCATTCCTCATTGCAAAATCATTAGCCCGATTTCCGCCAAAACAGATATGGGTGTGTGCATCTGTAAAAGCAGGTAATGCGATTTGCTCGTTTTCAATCAAATGGATTTCAGCATAGGGGAATTTTTGCTTTAAAACTTCAAAATTATCGAGTTCGAGAACAACTCCGTTTTCTGTTAAAATTCCTCCGTCGTTGACGATTTCTAAATCATTATCGTCCAACTTTCCTTTTAACGGAAGCATGTTCAGAGTGACGATTTGTTTGAAAGGACCTGATAATTTCATATTAAAATCTTGAGATGTAAATTTAAATAAACTTTAACGTTTAAAAAACTTCTCTTCCAATCTTCAAGATATTATCACTTTTTCCCATCGAATAAAAGTGAAGAACATCCACTCCGAAATCTAACAATTCTTTGCATTGGCTAATGGCCCATTCGATCCCGACTTCACGGACGTCGCTGTTTGTTTTGCAGTTCAGGACTTCTGAAATCAGATTCTCGGGCAAATCGATTTTGAAAACCTGAGGCAGCATTTGCAGATGACCTTTGGTAGCAATTGGTTTGATGCCCGGAATAATGGGAACATTTATTCCGATTTCTCTGGCCTGTTTCACAAATTCAAAGTATTTCTGATTATCGAAGAACATTTGGGTGACGATATAATCTGCGCCAGCTTCTACTTTTTTCTTCAACATTTGAAGGTCGTAATTCATAGAAGGCGCTTCGATATGTTTCTCCGGATAACCCGCAACACCAATACAAAAACTGCTGTTTTCCTCACATTGGACAATTTCTTCGTGAAGATATTTCCCGGTTCCCAAATCGTGAATCTGTTTTACCAAATCCGAAGCATATTTGTGTCCGCCTTTTGACTGTTCAAAATATTTTTCACCTTTCATTGCATCGCCACGAAGAGCCACAATGTTATTGATTCCCAAATACATACAATCTACCAGAAGATATTCGGTTTCTTCTTTTGTAAAACCGCCGCAAAGAACGTGTGGAACAGTATCTACGTTATATTTATTCTGAATAGCTGAACAAATCCCCAAAGTTCCTGGGCGCATTCTGGTGATTTTACGCTCCATCAAACCATTTCCTCTTTCAAGAAAAATATATTCTTCGCGGGAAGTCGTTACATCAATAAAAGGCGGATTGAACTCCATCAAAGGGTCAATGTTTTTATATAAATCTGCTATTCCAACGCCTTTTTGTGGTGGCACAATCTCAAAAGAGAAAAGCGTTTTTCCGTTGGCGTTTTTTATATGGTCAGTAATTTTCATTTTTTTAGTATTTAGTATTTAGTTTTCAGTGTTTTGATTTCTAAATACTCAACACTAAAAACCAAACACGATTTTTTTTAATCAGCCAAATTCGGGCTCAGCCATTTTCTGGCATATTCCAAATCAACATCTTTTCTTTCAGCATAATCTTTCAATTGGTCTTCATCAATTTTCCCAACACCGAAATATTTTGATTTTTCATTACCGAAATAATAACCGGAAACTGCTGCAGTTGGCCACATCGCCAAACTTTCTGTCAAAGTCACTCCGATTTTCTTGTCAACCTTAAGCAAATCCCAAATCGTCAATTTATCCAAATGGTCGGGACAAGCCGGATAACCGGGAGCGGGACGAATTCCCAAATATTTTTCTTTAATCAAATCGTCATTCGTCAAAGTTTCATTTTGTGAATAACCCCAATATTCGGTTCTGACTTTTTTGTGAAGATATTCTGCGAAAGCTTCTGCAAAACGGTCTGCCAAAGCTTTGACCATAATTGCATTGTAATCGTCCATTTTGTCTTCGTATTCTTTCGCCAATTCATCAGCACCAAAACCTGTACAGACACAGAAAACACCAATGTAATCTTCCTTCCCGGAAGTTTCAGGCGCGATGAAATCTGACAAAGCAAAATATTCTTTCCCTTCCGATTTTTTATGTTGCTGTCTCAAAGTTCTGAATGTTGAAATCACATTTTTATGGTCATCATAAACCAAAATATCATCACGTTCAGTCGCATTTGCAGGAAAAATTCCGAAAATTCCTTTGGCTTTAAAACTCTTTTCCTGAAGGATTTTCTTGAGCATTGCTTTCGCTTCATTAAATAAAATCGTCGCTTGCTCACCAACTACATTATCCGTCAAAATATCGGGGAATTTCCCAAACAATTGCCAGCTTCTGAAAAAAGGCGACCAGTCGATAAATTCTACCAATTCGTCCAGATTTTGATCTTCGATTATAGTAATTCCTAATTTATTTGGTTTGTGAATCTCTTCGTTTTCCCAATCGATTTTGAATTTCTGTTTTCTGGCTTCATTGATTGTCACGTATTCTTTATCAACTTGTCGGTTCAGGAATTTTTCACGGAAATCGTCGTAATCTTTTTTCAATTCCAAAGAATAAACGCTGGATTTATCTTTGTTTAAAAGTGAACTCACTACACCAACAGCTCTGGAAGCATCATTCACGTGAACAACTGTATTCGCATATTTCGGAGCGATTTTCACCGCTGTATGCGCTTTGGAAGTTGTTGCGCCGCCAATCAATAAAGGAAAGCTTAGATTTCGTCTTTCCAGTTCCGAAGCCAAGTGAACCATTTCGTCCAGACTTGGTGTAATCAATCCGCTCAAGCCAATGATATCAACCTTTTCGTCAATTGCGGTTTGGATAATTTTATCTGCTGGAACCATTACTCCGAGGTCAACGATTTCGTAATTATTACAACCCAAAACCACACTCACAATATTTTTTCCGATATCGTGAACGTCACCTTTTACGGTTGCCATTAATATTTTCCCGTTCGCAGGTCTTGTTCCGTCTTTTTCAGCCTCGATGAAAGGTTGCAGATAGGCGACAGCTTTTTTCATAACTCTCGCCGATTTCACCACCTGAGGCAGAAACATTTTTCCACTTCCGAAAAGGTCGCCGACAACGCCCATTCCGGTCATTAGATTAATCTCGATGACATGAAGTGGTTTTTCAGCTTGTAGCCTTGCTTCTTCCGTATCTTCCTCGATAAAACGGTCTAGTCCTTTAACCAAAGAATGTGTGATTCTTTCCTGCAAAGGCATTTCTCGCCAAGCCAAATCTTCGGCTTTTTCTTTTTTGGTAGATTTTACCCGTTCGGAATAATCGAGCAATCTTTCGGTGGCGTCGTCTTTTCTATCAAGCATCACGTCCTCGACCAATTCCAAAAGTTCTTTCGGAATTTCGTCATAAACTTCCAACATTGTCGGGTTCACGATTCCCATATTCATTCCCGCTTTTATGGCGTGATAAAGGAAAACAGAATGCATTGCTTCACGCACAGAATCGTTCCCTCGGAAAGAGAATGAAACATTGGAAACGCCACCACTGACCGATGCGTAAGGAAGATTGGTGCGAACCCAACGCGTCGCCTCGATAAAATCGATGGCATTTCTGCGGTGTTCTTCCATTCCCGTTGCAACAGGGAAAATATTTAAATCGAAAATAATATCTTCTGCGGGAAAGTTGAGTTGATTGACCAAAATATCATAAGAACGTTTGGTGATTTCCAGCCTTCTTTCAAAATTATCGGCCTGTCCAACTTCATCAAAAGCCATCACAATTACAGCGGCACCGTAACGTTTAATTGCTTTTGCGTGTTTGATGAACTCTTCTTCGCCTTCTTTTAAACTGATTGAATTGACAACCGCTTTTCCCTGAACAACCTGTAATCCAGCTTCCAAAATTTCCCATTTCGAGGAATCAATCATAATTGGAATTCTGGAAATGTCCGGTTCTGAAGCAATTAAGTTCAGGAATTTTATCATTGATGCTTTTCCGTCAATCAATCCGTCATCAAAATTGACATCCAGGATTTGTGCGCCTCCATCTACCTGATGACGGGCAATATCGAGCGCTTCGGAGAACTTTTCTTCCTTAATTAATCGAAGAAATTTTTTGGAACCGGCCACATTGGTTCTTTCCCCAACATTGATGAAGTTAGATTCCGGGGTTATAATTAGAGGTTCTAGACCTGATAATTTTAAGTACCTTGGTGTTTGGTTTGTGGTATTTAGTATTTGGTCGGTGGCTTTATTTTCCATCATCTAGTCTTTTAAAATAGTTAATAAAACCATTTAGTAATTTTTTTGAAATTTGCATTTTTTCTAAAACTTCGTTGAAAATATTTTCATCAATGAAATTTTGGTCTAAACTGATATAAAGTTGTGTCTCTAACTCGAATAAGGAACCTCGCGAAATATAAAAAAATACCAATTTTCCTTTGGAGGTATTTCTTCCACAACCTTCTGCAATATTAGAGGGAACAGAAACTGCACATCTTCTCATTTGATTGGTCAAACCAAATTGTTCAGAATTTGGAAATTCTTTTGTTATAGCATAAATTGAATTGGTTAATTGTCTGGCAGAAATCCAAACATCCAATTTTGTAAAATCTTGAAAACTCATAAATTATGTTTTTAAAACAAAATACCAAAAACTAAACACTATAAACAACTCTTCTCGGTTCGTAGTTATTTGCCAAATCGGCAATCGCTTTGATATGTTCCGGCGTTGTTCCGCAACAGCCACCAATAATATTGATAAGTCCTTTCTCCATATATTCCTGTACCTGCTCAGCCATTTGACTTGCCGTTTCATCATATTGACCGAAAGCGTTCGGTAAGCCGGCATTTGGATAAGCCGAGATTCCGAATTCTGACTGGGAAGAAATCGCTTCCAAATAAGGCGTGAGTTGTTTTGCACCCAAGGCACAATTGAATCCGACACTCAATAAATTAAGGTGAGAAACAGAAATCAGGAAAGCTTCTGCCGTTTGTCCACTCAAAGTTCTTCCGGACGCATCGGTAATTGTTCCGGAAACCATAATTGGGATTTCGATTTTTCTTTCTTCCTGAATTTGGTCGATGGCGAAAAGTGCTGCTTTTGCATTCAATGTGTCGAAGATGGTTTCTACTAAAAGAATGTCGGAACCGCCGTCCAATAAAGCTTCAGCCTGTTGTTTGTAAGCGATTCTTAGTTCATCAAAAGTAATGGCTCTGTAACCCGGGTCATTTACGTCTGGGCTAAGACTCGCCGTTCTGTTTGTTGGCCCGATAGAACCTGCAACAAATCTTGGTTTGTCGGGATTTTGAGTTGTGAATTCATCGCAAACTTTGCGGGCGATTTTGGCTGACTCGTAATTGAGTTCGTAAACCAAATCTTCCATATGGTAATCTGCCATTGCGATTGTAGTTCCGGAAAATGTATTGGTTTCGATGATGTCTGCGCCCGCTAAAAGATATTTTTTGTGAATTTCTTCAATGGCTTCCGGCTGCGTCAAAGACAGCAGATCATTGTTTCCTTTGAGTGACGATTCCCAGTCTTTGAAACGCTCGCCACGATAATCCTCTTCCGAGAAATTGTAGCGCTGAATCATTGTTCCCATTGCACCGTCCAAAATCAGGATGCGTTCGGAAATGGCTTTATATAATTGTTCTGAATTTTTCATTTTTTCAATTTTTTTTATCTTCGATTGGAAGAGGAAACCTCAACATAGCCCCGATGGGAGCGGCATCCTTTTTTGCTTTGACTAAATTTTCTTTTTGATGACCAGTCTTCGCAAGCAAAAAAGATATAGTGGACAGCGGGTTGGAAACGTTTTTGGAAGTTGAAACTTTTTGCTCCAAATCCTTCAAACTCTAATAATCTAAAGCCTGTTTTAAATCATAGATAATGTCTTCAATATTTTCCAGTCCTACCGAGCAGCGCACCAATCCGGCGGTGATTCCGACCTCGTTTCGCTCGTCATCGGAAAGCTTTGAATGCGTTGTGGAAGCGGGATGTGTGACGATCGTCCGCGTGTCACCGAGATTTGCGGAAAGGGAACACATCTTGATTCGGTTGAGGAAATTGCGACCGCCTTCGATGCCGTTTTTGACTTCAAAAGCGACGATGTTTCCGCCTAACTTCATTTGTCTTTTGGCGATTTCGTGGCTTGGATGAGACTTCAGGAAAGGATATTTTACCAATTCCACATTAGGGTGATTTTCCAGAAATTCTGCCACTTTCAGCGCATTTTCGCAATGTTTTTCGACGCGAATTGCCAAAGTTTCCAGACTCTTGCTCAAAACCCAAGCGTTGAACGGCGACATCGCGGGACCTGTGTTTCTTGCGAAAAGGTAAATCTCACGAATCAAATCTGCCTTTCCAACGGCAACGCCACCGAGCACGCGACCCTGACCGTCAATGAGTTTCGTTGCGGAATGGACGACAATATCTGCACCGTATTTGATTGGCTGTTGAAGATAAGGTGTTGCAAAACAGTTATCTACGACAAAAATTAAATTGTTTTTTTTGGCGATTTTTCCGAAAAATTCTAAATCTAAAATCTCAATTGCCGGATTTGTCGGCGTTTCCAAATACAGGATTTTTGTATTTGGTTGGATGTATTTTTCAATATTCTCGGCGTCTTCTGCTTTGAAATAGGTGGTTTCGATGTTCCATTTTGGGAAATATTTCGTAAACAAAGTATGCGTGGAACCAAAAACCGACTGGCAGCTTACGATGTGATCGCCCGCATTTAGCAAAGTTGCAAAAGTGGAATAGATCGCGGCCATTCCCGTCGCAAAAGCATAACCGGACTCTGCGCCTTCCATTTTCACGATTTTATCTACGAATTCTGTGACATTCGGGTTGCTGAAACGGCTGTAAAGATTCTTGTCCTTTTCCTCCGCAAAGCTTGCGCGCATATCTTCCGCATCTTCGAAAACGAAGCTCGAAGTGAGGTATAAAGGTGTGGAATGCTCATCAAACTGAGTTCTTTCGGTTTGGGTTCTGATGGCTAATGTCTCAAAATTAGTTGATGATTGATAGTTGTCAGTTGACAGTTTATCTTGGCTCATAATTTTATTTTTTGTCTTGAATCTTAGGTCTTAAAACTGACTCTTTTTTATTTTGTCTCGCTGAGTCTTAAAATATCACCGAAAACCCCTCGGGCAGTTACTTTTGCTCCGGCTCCGGCGCCCATAATGACGATTGGATTTTCGCCGTAACTTTCTGTGTAGATTTCGAAGATGGAATCGGAACCTTTCAGTTGGCCGAGTGCGGAATTGGCTGGAACGGATATTAATTTGACATCCAATTCTCCTTTTTCTTCCTGAAGATTTCCGTGCAGATCGCCGACGTAACGCAGAACGTGGTCAGGCTTCTGATTTTCTTTGATGTTTTGATATTCTGAATCTAATTCTTCCAGTCTTGAAATGAATTCGTTTTTGTCAATGTCCAAAAGATTTTGTGGAACGAGATTTTGAATATTAATGTCCTGAAATTCATTAATTAAATCTAATTCTCTTGCCAGAATCAATAGTTTTCTCGCAACATCATTTCCGGATAAATCTTCACGCGGGTCCGGTTCTGTGAAACCTTTTTCCATCGCTTCCCGGATGATGACTGAGTATTTGTCATTTCTAAGAGAGAAATTATTAAAAACATAACTCAAAGTTCCTGAAAATACACCTTTGATTCTGGTAATGTTTTCGCCTGAAAGATGGAGAAGTTTAATGGTGTCAATTAATGGTAAACCTGCGCCAACATTGGTTTCGTAAAGGTATTTCTTTTTATTTTTTTCTAATAATTTCCGGAAATCACGGTATTCTGAAATTGGTAATGTATTGTAAATTTTGTTGGAACCTACGACATCAAAACCATTTTCTACAAAAGTGGGATAATGTTTTACAAAATCTTTACTCGCCGTGTTGTCCACCATTACAAGGTTTTCCAAGTGGTTTTCTTTTGCGAATTCTACCAACTTTTCTACACTTGATTCTGTTTGGGAAAATTTGATTTTCTGTCTCCAATCGCTTCCGAAACCGGCTTGGTTAAACGCTATTTTTTTCGAATTCGCAATCGCAACAATTTTCAGATCCACTCTTTTTCTTTTCAGAATATCATAAGCTGAATCCAGAATTTGCTCTACCAAAGTTCCGCCGACATTTCCGTGACCAATCAACGCGAGGTGGACGGTTTTTGGTTTGCCGTAAATTTCGGTTTCGATGATGTTTTTTGTGATTTCGGTTTGATTTCCGGTTACCACAATGTTCACTCTTCCGGCAGACGCGATTTGGCTTAATAATAAAGGATAAATCTTGTTGCGCTGAAGTTCTGATAAAATCTTATTATAATTGTCTGAAACAAACCCGATAACACTGAGACTGTCAATGCTATAGATGTTATTAACGTGGCCTTCCTTCGTTTCCTGTTCGAATTCTTTTTTCAGAAATTTAACCGCATCTTCAGCATCCATTTCATCTACGAGAACAGAAATTCCGTTTTCTATGGCTTGCTGGGAAATGACGCCAACGCTGATTCCTCCTCCATTCAAAGCATTAAAGATGCGTGAATCTACACCAATTTGTCCAAGGAAATTTTTTCCTTCGAAGTTGACCAAAGCTTTGTTTCTGTAAATATTAATTGCGTTCTTGTCTGTCATTTGTGTAAAATATAGGTGTTAAAATGGTGTTCAGCTGTTCATATTCCATCAGGAAAGCATCGTGTCCGTGGATGGATTTGATTTCGTAGTAATGAACGTTTTTGTCTTTTTGTTTTAAATAATTGTAAGTGTTTTTAATCTCAAAAGCCGGATAAAAAAGGTCTGAATCTACTGACACCAAATGGATTTCTGCATTGATGTTTTCCAATTCATTTTCCTTTCCGTTGATGTTCATCAGAAGGTGATTGACGAGTTTATAAGCTTTTAAACTAAATCTTTCGTTCAATCGGTTTCCGTGGAAGTTGAGCCAGTCGTGGGATTTTAAGATCTGCTTTTCGGAATCGGTTTCTCTTTTAAATCTTAAGTTGAGAGATTCGGGCGTTCTGTAGCACAACATTGCGTGGACTCGGGCTTTTTCTAAAGGCTTTTCTTCTGATTCTAAAAGGTATTTCTGAACCAAGCATTGGGAATGCAACCAGTCCGACGTTTTGAAATCTGTTGCGATTGGAATAAATCTCTCTGCTAAATTATTTTCTAAAGCCAACATTTCCCAACCGATAGAACCGCCAACAGAACCGCCAACTAATGCGAAAAGTTTTTCGATTTTCAGAAGCTTTAAACCTTCGATGAAAATTTTGGCTACATCTTGAACGATAAAGTTTTCATAATCATCAATGAAATAGCCGTCGAAACCATTTCCTGGAATGTTGAAACAAATTACCGTAAATCGGTTGGTGTCGATTACTTTCCCGTCTCCAACCAAGGTTTTCCACCAGCCATTTTCTCCCGCAACGTCGGAGTTTCCTGTCAAAGCGTGATTTACCAGAATAATTGGAGCAGAATACAGTTCTTTTCCAAAAAGCTGATAGCTTAACGGAATATCATAAACCTTTCCGGCTTGTGTCGTGAAATGTAATGTCTGAAGATGTTGTAACTTATTTTCCAATTTTTTTGACTGATAAAAAATTGAAAATGCTACAGGGAAATGTAGAATAAATGTTTTGGTTATCTTTTCCGTCTATGCGGATAGAATTTAGCACCTTCTTCGTCTCCGAAGGGTTGCCAAGGTTTCACAGAGTCTAATCTCTCCACCTTTCTCGATAACATTTTCAATATGTAAATGAACAATTCTGAATTGCAAATATACTTCACAAAATTCACTTTTTGCAAATTTCCTGTGAAATTTCTAAAATAATTATTTGTTAATATTAAATTTTCGCTGAACTTGCGTATTATATTTGATATTACAAACTTCATTTTACAAGTAAATTATGGAAATCAATCTAAATAAACAAGTCGCCATCGTAACCGGCTCCAGCAGCGGAATCGGGAAAGGAATTGCTATCAGTTTGGCAAAATCCGGCGCAATTACTATAGTTAATCATTCCTCAGAACATTCGCGTCCTGAGGCGGAAGATACTTTGAAAACTATTGAGGAAAATGGTGGTGAAGGTTTCATAATTCAATGCGATGTGAGCAAGGAAGATCAGGTCCAGGCCATGTTTGCCACGACGATTGAAAAATATGGAACTGTCGACATTCTTATTAATAATGCAGGTTTGCAGCAGGACGCAGCCTTTGTGGATATGACTTTGGCGCAATGGCAAAAAGTAATTGACGTGAATCTGACAGGACAATTTCTTTGTTCAAGAGAGGCCATCAGAGAATTTTTGAAGCGCGGAATGAATGACAAATCTAAAGCTTTGGGGAAAATTATCAATATCAGCAGTGTTCACGAGACGATTCCGTGGGCCG
>Ga0308156_1000578_pt1 | contig 67302 bp, 59 predicted proteins | sample PhyAR2_FD_201041 | JGI IMG/M metagenome (GOLD analysis project Ga0308156, IMG submission 201041) | Phyllosphere microbial communities from UC Gill Tract Community Farm, Albany, California, United States - DLSL A.R2 | ecosystem: Host-associated > Plants > Phyllosphere > Unclassified | place: USA... | reverse complement strand
TTGAAGCTTTCAGCGAAGGCGATAAGTTAATCAATGCCTATCTGAAGATGAACCTGACTGGCTCGGTCACAGGAAACTTCAACATGATGAAATGCACGTTGCTTTCGCAAAGCCAGGATGCTGAGGCTCTCTATAATAAATACAAAAAGTAAGTTTCTTTTTTGGGAGAGCCCGAAGGTTATTGCAGCGTTAAAGATCAGCAATGAGTTTTCATAGGAAATATGTTTCGTTAAATGGAATCGATCATTATACCTGAAGTTAAGCAGGATAATGACTCCTGCAAGGAAATTATCACATGATGAAGAAGGCCATTCATTTTATTATCATAGTGCTAATGGGTTTACCTTCATTGTCATTAGCGAAATCGGTTTCACACTTTGAAGGAAAAACATTCAGAGCGGATATTACCTATGGCTGCGAGGAAGGTAACGTCAGTTGTGATAACGTTTCGCTTAAGTCAACAAGAGTAAAAGACAATTCATCGATAGTTCTTAAAGGTGAAACGATTAATACAAATTGCCCTGACATCTGCGACTTCAGGGGATATCGCTTCGCTAACGGTCAGTATAATTATTCGTTTTATCCCAGCCAGAAGGGCAATAACCTCTGGGATTATATCGTGACATTCAAGGGTAATGTTATTGCTCAGGATGTTGGGGTGATGAAATAAATCGTTTTATAAAATCGGTGCACAATGAGTCTGCTCATGTGCTCAGGCATAGGTAAGTTATTACAGGTAAAGATTTTAATGAGAACTTATTTTTCTTTATTGCTGTGTGTCACCGTTATCTATGTCTCCCCCATCCACGCAATGAGTGATTGTTCAAAAGGGAATAACGATCAGGAAGTTTATAGCTGCGCCCAGCAAAACAGAAACGAAACTGAGATTGAATTAAATAAAGAATACATGATGGCTAAAGCCAGAGTCGAAACCCTTTTCAAAGGTGATGACAAAGAGTTAAGTCAATACATGAGTACATTGACTGACGCTCAACGAGCCTGGCTGAAGTACCGGGAGAATGACTGTAAACTGGCTTCTTATGTTGCAGATAAGGGAAGTGATTTAAGTAGCGCCAATCTAAATATATGCACTTCTGAACTTAACGAGCAAAGAATCAAAAAGCTTATGTTGATTCCCTATCATTGATCGTTAAGAGTGCTGAGAAAAGTATGAAAAGACTAAGTCAACTGGCTTTGATCGCTGTGTCCCTTTGCATTAGCGCTTCAGCACTCGCTGAAGAGACCTGTGCAAAACAGCCTTCAGATGGTGCGCTGTTTCAGTGTACTGTTCAGCAGAATAAGCTGGCTGAAGATGACCTGAACAAAGAGTACCAGACGGCTAAAAAACGCATTGTGCAGATGTACGGCTCGCAGAAGAAACTGGCTGATGACTATGTCGCTACGCTGGTGGATACCCAGCGTAGCTGGCTGAAATATCGTGACGGTCAGTGCAAACTGGAAGCCTTTGCCGCTGAAGAAGGCACCAATGCGAATGCGGTGGCGACCAACCTCTGTGTTATCCGCATCGACAAAGAGCGTACTGCTATTCTGAAGCAACTGCCTTACTGATTAGGCTGTCGTGCTCAGGCTTTTCAGACCAGGCACGATATTCTCTACAATATAATTCTCTGCATTACGCTGTTAATATGTTTATTCATTCATAGTAAATAATTCTGTGTCGATAAAATTCAACGGGTTATTCAGAGTTGATTTGATGAGGGTTAACTTCAGGTCAATTTGAATATTTTATCTCATTAATCCACTGAAGTTAATTATTAACCGCAATACGGGTATCTGATAAATCAGGTAATAGTTAAATTTAAATAGATAAATAAACCCAACCCTCATATTAAAACTCTCCGCTCCCTATACTCCGCGCCTTTCCCTGAGAGGTGCGCGGTATAGATGCCGAACCGCTAACCGCAGGAATCCGTTATGCGCTTTACGATAATAACGACTAAACCCGGCCAACAGCCGCCTCAGACTCATTGTGATTTCTTCCCGCCCGGCGGCACCATTGGTCGCGGCGTGGATAACAATCTGGTACTGCCGGATGACGATCGAACGCTCTCCCGCCTGCAGGCGATTGTGCACATCACGGCTAACGGCGAATGTCGCCTGACCAACCGTGGCAATGTGACACGCGTGCTGCTCAACGATATCCCGCTGGAACGTGGTCGGCAGGTTGAGCTGCAGGATGGTGACATACTGGGCATCGATGATTATCAGCTGCTGGTCAGCGACCTCAACAGCGATCATCAGCCACAGATGGAAAGGGCCGTTCCGCATCCTGAGCCGGTCCAGCCTGTCGCACCTGCTCGCGAACCGGCAGCCGAAAAAGCCAGTACCACCGCCGCCATTCCCAGTGAAATCTGGGACAGTCTGGCGAAAGAATTCTCGATTTCCGACGATCTCTCTAAACGCAAAGCGGTGCCGGAGATGCCGGATGCTCATCCGCTGACCGCGCCTGCCATGCCAGACCGGAATCCGGAAGATCCACTGGCACAGCTGATCAACGATGCACCGCTGGATTATGGTCAGAAACCCAAAAGCAGCAGCCTGTTTGACGACGGCGATGCGCTGTTCGCGCAGCAGAGCATTTTTGACGACCGGACGCCGAGCACGCTGTCGGCTCAGCAGCACAGCGCACCAAAGCAGGCTGAAGCGCCCGCCGATGAACTGGACCCGCTGAGCCTGTTTGATGGCGAGAGCAGCGCGGATGTGCGCAACCATGATGATCCATTGGGACTGATGATGGGGAATGCGGTGCCGCTGGCCCAGCCGGAGCCAGCGAAACCCGCCACGTTGCATGTGCCGCCTCAACCAGAGGCAAAGCCGGAGCCGGTTACTTCCCGTGAACCCGGGCAGGCCTCCGTCAGCCTGAATGAAATGGAAAACTCACCGCTGTTCAGCGGCGTCGACGTACCTGTTGATGATCAGCCTCACAGCGAAGCCCCACGCCAGATGCCGCAGGCCGATGAAGCAGAGTCCGGCCAGCCAGAAGCGGTGAATCCGCAGAACGACTACGGCGGAATTACGCTGCCGACGCCGCAGGCGGTGCAGCGCACGCCATCCCCGACGCCAAAAGGGCGGCTGCGCATCGATCCGGTTGCTTCCGGTCGCCATCATGCTGCCGCTGTTCATCCTTCAGCGCCGAGCCAGAGCAGCGGTGATGCTCTCAAGGGCGAACTGCTGGATGCGCTGCTTGAAGGCATGGGCCTGCGTGACCTGCAGCCGACACCACAGTTTGACCGTGAGCAGATGCTGCAGTTTGGTCAGATGCTCAGCATGTTCTCTCAGGGTACGGTTGCGCTGCTGTCGTCGCGCTCGATCCTCAAGCGGGGCGTCAAAGCCGACATGACGGTGATCCTCGACGATGCCAACAACCCATTCAAGCTGCTGCCATCGGGTAAAACCGTATTAATGCAGATGTTCGGCAGCCGGATGCCGGGCTTTATGCCGCCGCGTCAGGCGGTGCGTGATGCACTAATCGATCTGCAGGCGCACCAGCTGGGCATGATCGCCGGTATCCGCGCCATCATCGCCTCAATGCTGCAATCCTTTAACCCGGAGCAGCTGGAAGAAGAGGCGCGTCAGGCAGGTTCGGTTTCACGTATCGGTCTGCCGGGCAGCCGCAAAGCGGCACTGTGGGAACATTTTGTAGAGCGTTACGGCGAGACAGCGGGCGAGATCGAAGACGATTTTCACACCCTTTTTGGCGAAGCGTTTCTGCACGCCTATGACCTGGAAGTCAATCAGTACAAAGACTCACAAACCCACACGGATGACGCATGAATATCACTATTGCCTCGACGTCGAATCAGGGCGATCGCGCCAGTAATCAGGATCAGATCGGTGATGTCATCGGTAAGCGTTCAGCCTGCTTTGTCGTGTGTGACGGGGTAGCCGGATTTCCCGGCGGGGATAAAGCAGCCGCCATCGCCCGCAGCAGCCTGCTGCAATCGTTTGATGGCGATGCGCACCTCAATGCGCAGTCGATTCGCAACTACGTCAACCACGCGAACCATGCCATCCGGCAGCAGCAGAAAGCCAGCAGCGAACACAGCCGGATGGGAACCACGCTGGTCAGCCTGTTCATCGACCGCGACTACCATCTTGCCTGCTGGGCCCATGCCGGTGACAGCCGCCTTTATCTGTTTCGTCGCGGCTATCTCTACCTGGTCACCACCGACCACAGTCTGGTGCAGCAGATGAAAGATGCCGGACATCGCACCGAAGGCATCAACAGCAATCTGCTCTATTTTGCGCTGGGGATGGGCGATGAGCAGCGCGACGCCAGCTACAGCGACGTGGTCGAGATTGAAGATGGCGATGCCTTTTTACTCTGCACTGATGGTTTCTGGCACGGCGTAACGCTGGAGCAGATGCAGCAGTCACTGCACATGGTGAACACACCGGAAGAGTGGCTGACGCTGATGCAGCAAATCATCAAAAACGATCAGTCGGATCAGGGGCAGCAGGATAATTTCAGCGCGCTGGCCGTCTGGATTGGATCGCCCCAGGACACCACCTTGCTGCACTCGCTCTCTGAAGCGGCGCAGTTCTTCCCTCTGCGAGATTGAGAACGCCAACATGAAATATGGATTACTGGGTCTGGCTGCGCTGCTGCTCAGCACGCAGGCTTATGCTGAAAACTATCGCATCGTACAGTCCCCGGCACAGAAACTGGATGTCTGGATTGATAACGTCAAAAACAATCAGCTGTCGAGCTGGTGTAACAGCACCATTAACCTGCGCATCGTCACGCTGGGCGAGAAAAACCCGACGGTCTTAAAAGAGTTTCTGCCACGGGTGGCCGGATTGATGGCGACGCAGTGTAAACCGCTGCAGCAGCTGCACTGGCAGCTGACCGATGCAGAGGGCAGTGAAATCGCCACCGGCAGCGCTGCCCGATCGCAGCAGTGGAAAACCGTGGTGACGCCGCCTGCGCCGCAGCAACAGCAGCAGCCAGCTACGGCAGCCGTCCCCGCTGACGCACTGCGCAACGCCGCTCAGGCGGACACCTCGCCGTGGCTGCAGTTCAGCCTGCTTGATGGCTGCCATTTCCGCACGTGGTGGCAGCACCCGGCGCAGGGCAGCGCGCTGTTTGTTCCGGCAAAACAGGGGCTGGTCTGCGGTTCCGACGGCTGGCTCAGCGGACACAGCCGCCTGACGCAGCAGGGTAACGGCGCGCCGGCAGCCGTCGGCGTGACCTTCCTGCAGGGCTTCCCGGTGATGGGACTGAGCAGTCAGTCGTCCACCACTGAACTGCACATCACCACGGTCAACAGCGAGCGCATGGTGCTGAGCAACGAAAAATCCCCGGACAGCTGGCTGGTTCTGCCGTTCAGTAACCGCTTTAACGGCTGGCAGGCAACGCGTCAGGTGGTGGTGCAGATGCCCGCCAGTGAAGCGGCTGATGAGAGTGCGGTGCAGGCGCGTCTGCAGGAAGTCCGCAAAGTCTGGTCACCGTGGGTCAGCGGTGATGCCACGCTGAGCGTAAAGCTGGTGGAAAAACTGCATCCTGAACTGAAAGATCCCGCCGCTGCGGTCTATCGCACCCTTAACTGACGCAAAAGGAGTTTGCATGGAATCTTTACAACACCGTCTGGCCAGCACCACGCTCAGCGAGACGCTGGCTGATGTGACCCGCCAGATTCAGGCCAATCCGGCGAATGCCGACCTGCGGGCTGCCTTTGTGCAGCTGCTCTGTCTGGCAGGCAACTGGACACGTGCGCAGACACAGCTGCAATCCTGGCTGGCGTTAAGCCCGCAGGCGCAACCGACCGTCACTCTGTTGCAGCAGGCGATTGCCGGTGAGCTGCAGCGTGACGCGGTGCTGCGGGGTGAGGCACAGCCGGTGCTGCCGGGCAGCGCCTGGCACTGGTGCGATACGCTGCTGGCCTCCCTGCAGGCCGAAACTGCGGGTGATGTCGCGCGCGGCAGCGCACTGCGGGCCGACGCGCTGGAGCTTGCTGCCGCCAATCCCGGCACGGCCACTCAGCAGGATCAGCCGACCGCATTCAGCTGGCTGATGGATGGTGACAGCCGTTTCGGGCCGGTGTGTGAAGTGATCAACCAGGGGCGTTATTACTGGATCCCGTTTGCCGCCATTCGTGAGATGCAGTTTCAGGCACCTGCCAGCGTCACCGATCTGGTGTGGCGTCACACGCGGGTGCAGCTGGTGGATGGCAGCGAACAGGTGTGTCAGATCCCGGCGCGCTATCCGCTGCTGACGGGTGCAGACGAGCGTTTTCTGCGCGCCAGCGTCACCGAATGGCAGCCGTTGGGCAACGACCCGGACCAGTTCATGGGTCAGGGGCAAAAAATGTGGCTCAGTGACAGCGTGGAATTCTCGCTGCTGAGTCTGCAACAGGTCGCGTTCGACAACACAGAGTCTGCCGATGAGTCATGATTCTGGCGCGCACAATGACGGCTATGCCCAGCTGCATGGCGGCTTTCGCGCGCGCAAAAAGCGTGACGCGTTAACCGCCCGCGACAAGCTGCAATCCTCATTGCTGGATCGCCTGACCGACAACGCGCCGGACAAGCAGCAGGAGGCGGAGAACAGCATGCTGATCAGCCACAGCACGCTGCGCCGCCACGTCCTGCGCGATCTGCAGTGGCTGTTCAACACCATTAATAACGAAGCGCAGCAGGATCTCAGCGGCTTCGATCAGGTGCAGCGCTCGGTCTGGAACTTCGGCGTTGCGCCGCTGGCCGGGCAGAACGTCTCCGATATCGAATGGCAGGATATGCAGCGCAAAATGACCAACGCTATTCTCCACTTTGAGCCGCGCATTCTGCCGCAGGGTCTGCAGGTGCGCTGCGTCAGCGATCTCGGCTCGCTCAGCCTGCACAACGTGTTGTCAATTGAGATCAAAGGGCGGCTCTGGTGTGTGCCTTATCCGCTGGCGTTTCTGTTCCGCACTCAGGTTGATCTGGAGAGCGGCCATTTCGAACTTCAGGATGCAGGGTAATCATGGATAGCAATCTGCTCGACTACTACAACCGTGAACTGGCCTACCTGCGCGAGATGGGGGCGGAGTTCGCCACGCGATACCCTAAAGTCGCGGGACGTCTCGGCATGCATGGCATTGACGTGGCGGACCCCTATGTAGAGCGGCTGATGGAGGGATTTGCCTTTCTGACGTCGCGCGTGCAGCTGAAGATGGATGCGGAGTTTCCGCGCTTCTCGCAGCGTCTGCTGGAGATGATCGCGCCATCCTATCTCTCGCCAACGCCTTCAATGGCCATCGCACAGCTGACGCCGGACAGCCGCAAGGGTGACATCACCCAGGGCTTCCGCGTGCCGCGCGGCACCATGATGGAGAGCCAGAACCTGAAAAAAACCGGGGTGACCTGCAGCTACACCACCGCACACGATGTGGTGCTGCATCCGCTGCGGATCAGCGAAGCCAGCCTCGGCGGCGTGCCGGGCGATCTGCCCTCTGGCGAGCTGAAACTCACGGGTCTGGGCGCGGCCAGTGCGCTGCGCATCCGCATCACGTGTGAAGGGATCTCCTCGCTGAGTCAGCTCAACGTGGACGACCTGATGCTGTTCCTCAGCGGTCCCGATATCCAGGCGCTGAAGCTGCTGGAGCTGCTGATGCAACACCGGGTCGGCATCGTGCTGCAGTCGGTAGAGAAGCGGCCGCAGCGTCAGGTGCTGACGGATGAAGCCCTGCAGCAGGAGGGTTTTGCGCCGGAGCAGGCGCTGCTGCCGGACGATCTGCGCAACTTCGACGGTTATCGCCTGTTGCAGGAGTATTTCGCCTTTCCGGCCCGTTTCCAGTTTATCAGTCTGAGTCAGCTCGGCCCGTTTCTGCGCCGCTGCGACAACGCCACGGCGTTCGACATCATCATCCTGCTCGACAAAGCAGACAGCGCGCTGGAAAGCGTGGTCGATCACAGCCATCTGGCACTGCACTGCACGCCGGTCATCAACCTGTTCCCGAAAACCGCCGAGCGTCTGAAGGTCAGCGACAGCCAGCATGAATATCATCTGGTGGTGGATAACATCCGGCCGCTGGATTACGAAGTGCATTCAGTGCAGCGGCTGTTCGCGACCGTAGAAGGCAAACGGGAAGAGCAGGTATTTCGCCCGTTCTGGAGCACCTTCAGCGGTGACCAGGGCGACTACGGTGCCTATTTCTCGCTGCGTCGTGAACAGCGCACCCTGTCAGAACAGGCGCAGCGCTACGGCACGCGCACCGGTTATATCGGTTCCGAAGTCTTTCTGTCGCTGGTGGATGAGCATCATGCGCCGTGGCGCGATGACGTGCGCTACCTCTCAGCCGAGGTGATGTGCACCAGTCGCGATCTGCCGCTGATGCTGCAGCAGGATCAGGGCAACTTTGTGATGCCGGACTCCATTCCGGTGTCGGAGCTGAAACTGTGCAAAGGGCCGACGCCACCGCGTCCGGCGCTGGCCGAAGGCCTTTCTGCGTGGCGGCTGATTAGCCATCTGCAGATGAACTATCTCAGTCTGATGGACAGCAGCGACGGAGAAGGCGCGGCGGCGCTGCGCCAGCTGCTGAGCCTCTACGCCAACCTGGCGGAAGCGCCGGTTGCCCGCCAGATTGACGGCATCCGCCACTGTACGCTCAGCGCCGTCAACCGCCGCGTGCCGGAGCCTGGCCCGGTGGTGTTTGCGCGCGGCGTCAGCATCACTCTGGAGGTGGATGAGCAGGCGTTTTCAGGTGCCAGCCCGTGGCTGTTCGGCAGCGTACTGGAGCGGGTCTGCGGCCGCCTGGTGGCGCTGAACAGCTTCACAGAGTTCACCCTGAACAGTCAGCAGCGCGGGGAAGTGGGCTACTGGCCGCCGCGCATGGGCCGGAAAGCGCTGATATGAGTGGCGAAAAAGTCATTACGCTGCCGCGGCTGACCCGGCTGCCGGATGATTTCTGGCAAAAGGTGATGGCCGCGCCCTGGCGCTACGATCTGTTTCAGCTGCTGCGGCGGCTGGATGCGCAGGGCGGGCAGCGCTATCCGCTGGGCCGTGCGCCGCTGCCGAAGTTTGAATCGGTACGCATCGGTCAGACGCCGTCACTGGCGTTTGCGCCCGCTACCGTTGCCAGCGCCACGCCGCGTGAAGATTCGGGCCGTCATGCGCTGACGATCTACAGCTTTGGCCTGTTTGGCCCTAATGGCCCGCTGCCGACCCATCTGACCGAATATGTGCACGAACGTATTGTGCATCATCAGGATCACAGCCTGTCGGCGTTTGCGGATCTGTTTCACCATCGCGCCACGCTGCTGTTCTATCGCGCCTGGGCCGATGCGCAGCCGACCGTGTCGCTGGATCGTCCGGACGACAGCCGCTTCCTGAACTATCTCGCCTGCCTGGCGGGCATCGGTTTACCGGCCCAGCAGCAGGCCAGCTCGCTGAGTCTTCATGCCCGACTGATGCTGGTGGGCCATCTCAGCCGTCACGGCCATGATGCCGAAGGGCTGGTGCGCATTCTGCGCCACTACTTTGGCGTGCCGGTCCGCCTGACGCAGAACCTGCCGCACTGGCTGACGCTGGACAGCCGCGATCAGGCCCGGCTGGGCGCGGGACGCCACATGCCCCGGCTGGGTGCCTCCGCTTTTCTTGGTGAAGCGGTGCGCGACGTGCAGCACCGTTTTCGCCTGCACCTGGGCCCGCTCAGCGCCGCGCAGTATGCCCATTTTCTGCCCGATGCCACCGGCGCACTCGAAGTGCGCGACTGGGTTCGTCACTACCTCGGCATCGAAATGCAGTGGGATCTCAGCCTGATCCTGGCCGCTGACGAGGTGCAGGGCGTGGCGCTGGGCGGCAGTGCCCGACTCGGCTACACCAGCTGGCTGGGGCAGATGCCGCAGCCACAGGATCGAGAAGATTTTATGTTTGAGGTTGAGGCTGCTTCGCGCTAGCCCAGCCGCTTTCCCTGTTACACAGCCTGCGTCTTTCATTGAAGAGAGCCCCCTATGTCAGAAATCAGCCGTGCCGTGTTATTCGGCAAACTGGATACGCTGTTATTTACCTCGCTGGAAAGCGCCACCGCCTTTTGCAAACTGCGCGGCAATCCTTATGTCGAGCTGGTGCACTGGCTGCATCAGCTGATGCAGCAGCAGGATGGCGACTTACAGCAGGTCATCACACATTTTTCACTGGATGAAAAGGCCCTGACTCAGGACATCGTTGCCGCGCTGGATCGCCTGCCACGCGGTGCCAGTGCGGTCTCCGACCTCTCCGAGCATATCGACAGCGCCGTCGAGCGGGCGTGGGTTTACGCCTCGCTGAAATATGGCGCGACCCGCATTCGCGGCGGCCATCTGCTGATCGGTATGCTGAAAACCTTCAACCTGGCCAGCGTGCTGAAAAACATCTCCGGCCAGTTCAGCCGCGTCAACGCCGATGCGCTGCTGGCGGAGTTCGACACGCTGCTCAGCAGCAGCAAAGAAGCCCAGCAGGCGCTGAGCACACCGGCTGATGTCGCTGGCGCACCCCCTGCAGCGGGTGGCAGCACGCTGGAGCAGTATGGACAGGACCTGACCGCCCGCGCCCGTGAAGGCCGCATCGATCCGGTGACCGGGCGTGACGATGAGATCCGCCAGATGGTCGATATCCTGATGCGTCGTCGCCAGAACAACCCGCTGCTGACCGGTGAAGCGGGCGTCGGCAAAACCGCGGTGGTCGAAGGCCTGGCGCTGCGCATTGCGGCGGGCGATGTGCCTGCGCCGCTGCGCGATGTGCAGCTCTGGCTGCTGGACATCGGCCTGCTGCAGGCGGGTGCCGGGATGAAAGGGGAGTTTGAAGCGCGACTGCAGGCGCTGATCAATGAGGTGCAGTCCAGCCCGACGCCGATTGTGCTGTTTGTCGATGAGATCCATACCCTGGTCGGCGCGGGCGGTCAGCAGGGCACCGGCGATGCCGCCAACCTGCTGAAACCCGCGCTGGCGCGCGGCCAGCTGCGCACCATCGGCGCGACCACCTGGGCCGAATACAAAAAGTACATCGAGAAAGATCCGGCGCTGACGCGTCGCTTCCAGACCGTGCAGGTGCAGGAGCCGGATGAAGCCAAAGCGATTCTGATGCTGCGCAGCACCGTCAGCGCGCTGGAGAAACATCATCGGGTGCTGCTGCTGGATGATGCGGTCAGTGCGGCGGTGAAACTGTCCCATCGCTACATTCCGGCGCGCCAGCTGCCCGATAAAGCGGTGGCGCTGCTGGATACCGCCTGCGCCCGCGTGGCAGTCAGTCAGGGCGCGCAGCCTGCGGCGCTGGAAGATTGCCTGCACCGTCTGGCCGCGCTGGAGATTGAAGCGGAGATCATTGAACGCGAAATCCGGGTGGGCCTCGGCGATGTGACCCGTCAGCAGGCGATTGCCGGTGAGCGTGCAGCGCTGGAAGCTGAACGCGATGCACTGCAGGAACGCTGGCTGCAGGAGCGTGAACTGGTCGAGACGCTGATTGCGCTGCGCGCCCGCTGTGTAACTGAAGAGGATGCTGCACTGCGTGAACAGCGCGATGCGACACAGCAGCAACTCACTGCGCTGCAGGGCGACACGCCGCTGCTGTTTGCCGCCGTAGATGCGGGCGTGGTAGCGGCCGTGGTCTCGGACTGGACCGGTATTCCGCTGGGCCGGATGGTGAAGAATGAGATCGACGCCGTCCTGAATCTGGCGGATACCCTGAACCAGCGCGTCATCGGCCAGCGTCACGGTCTGGAGCTGATCGCGAAGCGGGTTCGCACCACGCGCGCACGCCTGGACAACCCCAACAAACCCGCAGGCGTCTTTATGCTGTGCGGCCCGTCCGGTGTCGGGAAAACTGAGACCGCGCTGGCGCTGGCCGAGTCACTGTATGGCGGTGAGCAGAATATCATTACCATCAACATGAGCGAGTTCCAGGAGGCGCATACCGTCTCGACGCTGAAAGGCGCACCGCCGGGCTACGTCGGTTACGGCGAGGGCGGCGTGCTGACCGAAGCCGTTCGACGTCGGCCTTACAGCGTGGTGCTGCTGGATGAGATTGAGAAAGCCCATCCGGATGTGCATGAGCTGTTCTTCCAGGTGTTCGATAAAGGCTGGATGGAAGATGGTGAAGGTCGCCACATCGACTTCCGCAACACCATCATCATTCTGACCTCGAATGTCGGCACGCAACTGATTAGTGCGATGTGCGCCGATCCTGAGCTGATGCCCGATCCCGACGCCCTGAGCACCGCGCTGCGTAAGCCGCTGCTGGAGGTGTTCCCGCCTGCGCTGCTGGGCCGTCTGCTGGTAGTGCCCTATTACCCGCTCAGCGACGCGATGCTGGCAGAGATTGTGCGGCTGCAGCTGGCGCGCATCGTGCGGCGTCTGGCTGATAACCACGGCATTGAGGCGCAGATTGACGAGTCGGTGGTGAGCCAGATCGTCCAGCGCTGCACCGAGGTGGAGTCGGGCGGTCGCATGGTGGATGCCATCCTCACCAACACGCTGTTGCCGCAGATGAGCCAGATACTGCTGAGCGCCCACGCCCGCGATGAACGCTATCGCCGCGTTGAAGTGCGTTGTGAGCAGGGCGAATTTGTCTGCCAGTTCGCTGTTTAAAGCCTATCAGAGAGTTTTCGAATATGTCGGAACATGATCAACCCCTGAATGTCCCCAACGCCCTGCCGCTGGGTTACCGCTTCAATGAGTTTGAAATCAAAGAGGTCATCGGCGGTGGCGGCTTTGGCATCGTCTATCGCGCCTGGGATCACCAGCTGGAACGTGATATCGCCATCAAAGAGTTTATGCCCGCCTCACTGGCGGTCCGTAGCGATGATCTGAATCTGGTGCTGCGCAGCGAACGGTTCAGCAAAACCTTTCACGCCGGACTGAATAGCTTTATTCAGGAGGCGCGTCTGCTGGCGCGCTTTAACCATCCGAACCTGCTGCACGTGCTGCGTTTCTGGGTGCAGAACGACACCGCCTACATGGGCACGGTGTTCTACAGCGGCACCACACTCTCGAACTTCAGCGAACGTAATCCGCAGTCGGTAAATGAGGCCTGGATCCGTCGCATGTTGCCACCGCTGCTGGGCGCGATCAAAACCATCCATGAAGCGGGCTATCTGCACCGCGATATCTCGCTGGATAACGTCCAGATCCAGAGCAGTGGCGAGCCGATCCTGCTGGACTTCGGGTCGGCGCGTAAAACTATCGGCAATCTGTCGGATGAGAGCGAGACCATGCTGCGTCCCGGCTATGCGCCGATTGAGCAGTACAGCGACAACGACGAGAGCGAGCAGGGCGCGTGGACCGATATTTACGCGCTGGGCGCGGTGCTGCATACCCTGATCACCGGTGCGCCACCGCCGGTCAGCGTGGTGCGCAGCATCGAAGATAACTACCAGCCGCTGGTGCAGCGTCGTCTGGCAGGCTACTCGTCTGCGCTGCTGAGCGCCGTCGATCGCGCGCTGGCGCTGAAACCGGAAGATCGTCCGCAGAGCATTGATGACTTTGCTGCGCTGATGGCGCTGCCGGAACGTGAACCGGAACCGCTGCTTAGCGCAAAAATCAGCGGACCGGGCACCATGCTGGTGCCGATTGAAGAAGAAGAGGAGGTGATCAAACCCGCCTCGAAACTGAAAACGCTGCTGGGACACCGCTTTGCACTGCCGGGCCTGGTTGCCGCTGGCGTGCTGGTCGGCCTGGGCGCCGGTCTGCTGATGTCACGCGGTAACGAACAGTCACCGCCGGCTGAGACCGCACAGAACGACGCGCCTGCCGTCACCGTCGCGCCGGTTAACCAGCCGGTTGCCGCGCCACCGACCCAGGCTGAAGCCTCACCGGATACGGTTGCCAGCACTCCGGCTCAGACTGCTGAGCCCGCGCAGACCGCCGCGCGTGAACCCGATCCACAACCGGCACCACCACCCGCGCCGGTCGCCCAGGTCTATATCCGTCTGCAACAGGGTGAACGCGTTCAGGTGAACGGTCAGCCGCAGGCGCTGGTGCCGGCGGTGAATGGCTTCGCCACGCTGCAGCTGGCGCCGGGCAACTACACCTTCGCCATCAGCGGCCAGAGTGGCACCCGCGAACAAACGCTGAACATCAGTGAAGAAGGTGTCTGGTTGCTCGATCCACACAGTTAATAGTCAGGGATTACTTATGTTCTCACGCATTACTGCACAGCTGCCGGCGGACGGCCTGCTGTTCCATACGCTTAAGGGCACCGAGACGCTGTCCCGTCCGTTTGTGCTCACCGCTGAACTGCTGGCCACCGACGCGCGCATCGACCGCCACGCCCTGCTGGGGAAGCCGGTGACGTTTACGCTGCCGACCGACGGGCTGATGAACGCGCTGAGCCCGCGCTACCTCAACGGCAAAATCACCCGGGTGGCGGTGCGCAGCCAGGAGCTGAGCGGCACCCGCTACGCGGTCTATGAGCTGACGGTCGAGCCGGACCTGTGGCCGATGAAGCGCGACCGCAACCTGCGCATCTTCCAGAGCCAGACGGTGCCGCAGATTGTGCAGACGCTGCTGAAGGAGTACGGGGTCAATGTGGAGACGCGCCTGGCGGGCAGCTACCGGGTGTGGGAGTACTGCGTGCAGTATCAGGAGAGCAGCCTGGACTTTATCAGCCGCCTGATGGAGCTGGAGGGGATTTACTACTTCTTCCGCCACGAGGCGGACAGACACACGCTGGTGCTGTGCGACGCGCCGGACCAGCATCAGGCGTTTCCGGGCTATGAGACCATCGCCTATCACGTCACCCCGTCGGGCGGCGTGGTGACGGAAGAGGGCATCAGCCAGTGGTCGCTGGCGGAGAGCGTGACGCCGGGCATCTACAGCACCGACGACTACGACTTCCGCAAGCCGAACGCGTGGATGCTGCAGGCGCGCCAGAACCCGGCGTCGCCGGTGCCGGGCTCGGTGGACGTCTACGACTGGCCGGGCCATTTTGTCGACCACAGCCACGGCGAGTCCTACGCGCGCATCCGTCAGGAGGTGTGGCAGGCCGAGCACCACAGCGTCAGCGGGTCGGGCACGGCAACCGGCATCGCGCCGGGCTTTACCTTCTCGATTATCAACGCGCCGCACTTCAGCGACAACGGCGAGTATCTGGTGACCTCGGCCACCTATGACTTCGCCGAGAACAGTTACGCCAGCGGCGACACCGGCGACAGCCGGCACAACATCAGCTTTACGGTACTGCCGTCGTCGGTGACGTACCGCACGCCACCGGAAACGCGGTGGCCGAAAACGCACGGCCCGCAGACCGCGAAGGTGGTCGGCCCGAAAGGCGAGTCGATCTGGACCGACCGCTACGGCCGGGTGAAGGTGAAGTTTCACTGGGACCGGCTGGCGAAGGGCGACGACACCAGCTCCTGCTGGGTGCGCGTCTCCAGCGCCTGGGCCGGTCAGGGGTTCGGCGGGGTGCAGATCCCGCGGGTCAACGACGAAGTGGTGGTGGACTTCATCAACGGCGATCCGGATCGTCCAATCATCACAGGACGTGTTTATAACGAGGCGAGTATGCCGCCTTGGAACCTCCCTGAAGACGCAACGCGTATGGGCTTTATGACACGCAGTAAAGACGGGCATAACGATAATTCCAGCTTTCTGTTCTTTGAAGATAAGCCGGGCGGTGAGTTGCTCAATATGCACGCTGAAAAAGATATGAACATTTCGGTGGAGAATGACAAGACCGTTTCAATAGACGGTTGCCGCACGACAAAGATCGGCAAAGATCAAACTGACGAGATCACGGGTGACTCAACTTTCCATTACAAGCAGAAGCGTACAACGACGGTTGATGGTGTTGAGACTAAAACATTCAATGACGGCGAAAAGACCACCATTGAAAATGGCAGGGTTTTGAAAATCAGTAATGGAGATGAAGTTTCAATAGTCGGTAATAAAAATTTCCATATTAATGGCAATGAAAATCGAGAGATTACCGGAAACCTCTCAGAGAAAGTTAACGGTGATGTAACTGTAGATATTAATGGTAGCTGGAATCAAAATGTAATGACAGGTACGGTGAATATATTTAGTCCAAACGAAATAAGCATTAAAAGCAGCACGAAAGTAAGCATTGAAGCACCTTCAAGTTGGGTTAAGACTGCCGTGCACTCTTTTTCAATGACCGGTTTTAATGAAAGTGTCACGGGTAATAGTGTTTCATTAACGGGGAATAGCATGAGTGGTACTGGAATGAGTTCTTCATTTACCACTGTAAGTAATAGCGTCACAGCATTGAGTAACTCCAGTTCATTAGTTAGCTATTCAACAAAAGGTATTGACAATAAGCGTTCACTAACTAAAATTGAAGACACTTTGCAAAACGTAGTTATCAGCGCGATACATTTATTTATATGAAGGTGAAAATGCATTTTTTAACTGAAACGCCATTTATTGTCGGCATTATAATGACTGTCATTGGTTTGTTCGTGATGTTTTCAATCTTCAAGCCAAATAAGAATGAGTTAATTGAAATAAAAAACTGGAAGACCAGGGAGCAATGGCAAGGTGAAATAATCACTACTGAACCTAAAAGCTGGTCGCAAACAGACACCAAATATGGCAACGACTTTTTTTATAGTTTCAAAGTACCACTAACTATTGCTGGGAAAGAGAGCATGCATACCGGTAAAGGATTAGTTAGGCCAAATGACATTCATAAGTTAAAAAAAGGAATTAGAGTAATAGTAAAATACAGCGAAGACACTCCTCCTAAAGTCGCTATAATTGACGTTTTATATTAGTGGCTCATAATAACACTATTCAAACATCCCCTTGAATATATATCATTCCCTAAAGCTTTATTTGCAGGGTTACGTTAAAGGGAGCATTTGCTGAATTCAACGTAGGGGGGCGATCAATCAACATCTTTATCATGGTGTGTCTCTGTGCGTTGCTGTCAAATTTAACTGATATCGTAGACCGTGACGTTATCAGAATAGAAAGTCAGGAGCTTTAACGATTTGAGATTAATATAAGTCTGGCATGTGAAGAAAATAACAGTTAGGAAATCTTACGTTTTATATAAACACAGTATTATTAAAAATATTGTTTAGATTAAATTTATTCGCTTATTTAATACGATAAAGTTTATATTTATATTTTACCCAAATCCTTACATCATTATCAATGCTGGGTCGGGACTAGGCCCGGTATTTGTTTTATCTGTCGTTGTAAAAGGAACCCAGGCATGAAAATCATTAAGCCTCTGCGCCTGAGCGTACTTAATCGCCCGTTTCGCTGGCAGGGTAAAAATCATCTTGGCGTAACGGTGCTTGCACTAACTGACATGGGGGAAAAACCGCAACTTCGTCCGGAGATGGAGTTGTGGCAACTGGCTGCCAGTGAGTTACAAACCAGTGGTGGCGTGCTGGACCTGGCTATTCCTAAAGTGCGTGCAGAGTTTCTTGCCACTGGTCATGCATATACCCATCACCAGAGCGACAAAACAGCCTGCGCAGCGCGCATTGACATCGGCACGATAAGCAAATCGCTAGCGGTGTTTGGCGATCGCTACTGGGTCGGAAACCAGATGACGCAGCCCCAGCCGTTTGAATCAATGCGGCTCGACTGGAGTCGGGCGTTTGGCGGGGAAGGTCACGATGAAAATCCTTATGGTCTGGGTATTCATCCAGAGGTACATCAGGGACATGAATTCATTCGTTTACCCAATATTGAAGCAATGGCTGGCCGCCTCACTCACATCAAGCAAAAGCCCAAACCTGCGAGTTTTGGCCCGTTAGATATTAGCTGGCCACGTCGCTTCAAACGTATGGGGAAAAAGTATGATACCCACTGGTTGCAGAATGATTTTCCTGGCTTTGCAAACGATATTGACTGGAGAGTGTTTAACGCTGCCAGTTCCGATCAATGGTGGCATGATAGCGACACGCTGCCAGAGCAGGCTGAATGGCGAATATGGAACATGCATCCGAAAAAGCCACTTCAGGAGGGTAAACTGCCGCCCTGGCAGGCGCGTTGCTTTATCAACCGTCAGCGTGGCGCTGAAACATACTTAGAAGAAATTGCTCTGCGATCAACAACGGTATGGTTTTTCCCCCATCTTGAGCAAATGATTCTGTTGTGGCAGGGCAGCGTGCGTATCAACGAAGATGATGCAGCTGATGTCATGCAACTTATGCCCGCGCTGGAAAAACAGGGGGCTCAGCGGTCGGTCAATCATTACCGTAAAGTACTCACGCAGCGTGTTGATAAAGAGAAAGGCGCGCTGTTCTCCTTCCGTGAAAAAGATTTAATTCCAGAAGAAACAATCGGTGCATGGATTGATAATCAGGTCGAACAAACTCACAGCCCAATGCGGGATAATATGCAAAATCGTGCTGCTATTTTACGTGAACAGCATCGCGCGCGTATGACTTCAACCAATGGTGAGTTTGGCGATCTTCTAAGCGAGCCCGAAGAACCTGAATTACCTAAACTTGAAGATCTGCCGGCTTTTATTGAGAAAATGGAGCTAGAGGCCCAGGCGATGCAGGCGAATGCAGAGCAGCGCCAGCGTGAGATGGAAGAGAAGTATCTGCAGAGCCAGAGTGATGAGGAGCAGCCTCGGGGGCCTGAAACGCTGTTTCGAATGCAGGAAATGCTACACAGCAATAGGTACATGCTAAGCGACAAGAAGCTTGCACAGAGCCGCGATGCGCTGCACCAGATGTACCTGATGTCAGTTAAAAGCCAGCCGCCAGCCAGGCGTCTGAAAGGCGATCTGGCACAAATTATTCGTCAACGCGCAGAACGAACCTTGGCTCAGGGCGGTAATTTCAGCGGTATGGATCTGACCGGTGCTGATTTTTCTGGTATGGATCTGCGTGGCGCAAACTTCAGCAAAGCGCTGCTGGAATGCGCAGATTTAAGTCATTGCCAGCTTGATGGCGCGAGCTTTAACAATGCAATGCTGGCACGCACCGAAATGCATCATACCTCTCTGCGCGGCTGTAATTTTGAAAACGCCACTTTAGTGCTGGCACAGTGTTGCCATAGCGATTTTTGCGGTGCCCAATTCAAAGATACGCAATTACAGGAAACTCTTTTCGATGACTGTTCCTTCAACGACGCCACTTTCAGTGCCCTGCTATTCCGCGAAGTCTGGTTTACTCATTGCCGTTTCCATAGCGCAAAACTGCAGAGCTGCGTTTTTATGGATCTTAACCTTCTTGATCTTGATTTTTTACGGGCAACGCTCAATAAGACAACTTTCTTAAAATCCACGCTGGAACAGGTCTCTTTCAGACTGGCAGTACTGGACAGTTGCTCGTGGGTTGAGACACAAGCAAACGGAGCAGACTTCAGCGGCTCAACATGGTCTGCCAGCGCAGTAGCCGCCGGCAGTTCCCTTAACGGTGCAGACTTTAGTCAGGCGACACTTAGCCATAGTAATCTGCGGCAGACGCCGCTGAACGGGGCAAATTTCTCGCTGGCCAAACTGGAGAACAGTGATCTGAGCGAAGCCGTGTGTCAGACAGCAAATTTTCAACGCGCCAATATGTCGGGCAGTATGTTTATCCGCACAGATTTCAGTAACGCTGACTTTACCGATGCCAATCTAATGGGCGCACTACTACAAAAAAGCCAGCTGGGCGGCGCCCGTTTTCGCGGTGCTAATTTATTTCGCGCTGATTTGTCTCAGGCATTTACCAGTAATAGCACTGAGTTTGACGGCTCATGGACTAAACGCATCAAGACACTTCCTAAGCGTGATGGAGATATTGTATGACCACGCTCACCGCAGCAGAATTGCAGCAGCTTATTAAGCAGGGCGAGGTGATAAGTGAACTTACCCTGGACAACCTGGATTTAAGTGGTTGCGATCTTTCCGGAGGTATATTTCAGGAAGTTTCACTGGCGGCAGGAAATTTGCAGGGAGCAAATCTTAAGGAAACGGTATTCACTGAGTGTCAGCTTATTCAGGTTAACCTGAATAATGCCAGACTTGAGCAGACAGTATTTAACCAGTGCGAAATGACTGATATACAGGTTATGGACACACGACTGACTGAAACAATATTTAACCAATGTCAACTTACTGGCAGCGACTTTTCGCGTTGCGCATTGTTTACCACCGAGTTTATGCAGTGTGAGCTGCAAAAAAGCCAGTTTAATCAGGCTATTTTCGAACGCTGCATCTTTTTTGAGTCGCCGTTAAAAGCATGTGGTTTCAACAACTGCAAAAGTGTGCTCACCACGTTTTATGGCATTGACTTGCGCCAGACATCATTAACAGCTGGTGAATTTGAACGCACGATATTTTTCAACTGTGATCAGCGCGGCAAAAATTACGAAAGACAGAACTTCACTGGCTGTCAGTTCACTGACTGTGCGCTGGATGAAGTGCTCTTCAATGGTGCGCAACTAGTGCAGTGCAATTTCAAAGGCGCTTCATTAAAAGCCGCGAAGCTCAATCAGGTGAATGCCAGTCGGGCGCTGTTTATGGAAGCCAATCTCAGCAACGCGCAGTGTAAGGGCAGCCTTTTTGACCAAGCCATTTTTGCGGGTGCAGTCCTGATGCATACCGATTTCAGCGGCAGCCGCTTTTTTCAGAGCATCCTGCAGCATGTTAACGCTATGCATGCGTTATTTATCCGCTGCGATCTAACCTACAGTGATTTCTCAGAAGCTGATATGCGCATGACCGATCTTCGTGGAGCCAAATTTTCTCGTACGCGAATGCACCGGGCGCGTCAGGATAATGCTCAGTTCTCTGGCCGTCAGGGCATCATTGAATTTGATGAAGAATTACTTACAGCCGAGGCCTGGAGCGCACAGCGCCAGAGCCGCAGTTAAGGAGCAACACTCATGAACAAAGTAAACCATAGACTGGCGCAGGCCATTTTATCGCCGGTGCAGTCAGCTGGTGTAGTAACGCACTGCTTTGCTGATGACAGCCTAACCGTAGATTGTGATGGACGTGGCTGGCATTGCCGTCGTGCAGCAAGCTGCGTTATTTCGCCGCAAGTGGGTGACACGGTGCTGGTGACTAGCCTCGAAAGCAAGATCTGGCTGCTGGCGGTGCTGGAGCGCGCTAACACGCAACAGGCTGAGCTTAGTGTGCCTGGCAATTTACATATTCAAAGTACGGGTGAATTAAGCCTGAGCAGTTCCGCACTGCGCATCAGTGCTGAAAAGGGTGATTGCCATATTAGTGATATGAATTACAGCGGTGACAAACTCTCTGTATGGCTGAGCCTCTCGCGAATTGTGGGTAAACGTGCGGAGTCTGTGTGGCAAACTATCACGCAGATTAGTCATAATCTGCTGCGCACAACGCACAACACAGAGCAGGTTCGTGCCGGACAACTGGATATAAAAGCTGAAGATTACGCGCGTTTACATGCTCACAATACGGTTATAACCTCAAAGGCGATAACGAAAGTGGATTCTGAACAGATTCACATGGGTTAAGGAGTCACTATGTTTGCAAATTGTCAGCTTTTTGGTGTGGATCTTGCTTTCCCGGATGTGTGTCTTACTCCAACACCCGCACCAGTGCCGATTCCTTATCCGGACATCGCACTTGGACCTACAGCCATTCCGAATGCACTGAACATCCTGTTTATGGGTATGCCCGCGCATAATATGGCGACTATCACACCACTAACAAATGGTGATAATCCCGGGGTAGTAACCGGAGTGGCATCTGGCACAGTAATGGGGCCATCTCGCCACCTGACCGGCTCGTTTACGGTGTTGCTCAAAGGTACTCCGGCAACGCGCCTGACAAGCATGAGCCTGCAAAACTCCACGAATGCTATCGGTATGCGTATCGTTCCAAGTCAGTTTAAAGTATTGATGCTGGCGCCATAGCGCGCTATGTCTTTTATTTCCCCCTTTACTCATAGGCATGAATTAATTTTTTAACGCATTAGAGCACAACTGCCGGCGGCCGGCCTGTTAGTTGCTGTAAAACGATTCTGGCTGCTAAATGATTTTTAAAACGGATGGCAACGGCATGGAAATGGTAGCGTTTTTATTCTTCTTATTATTGACGGTATTTTTTATCTGGAGTAGTAAGATTTCCTATGGGAAAAGAACGCTGGCTGGTATAGGGAAAGCTTTTATCGGGGTTTTTATCGCCATTATCGCTATCGGGTTCGTGCTTAAAGGACTGGCAGCGATAATCCCAGGTTTTACCAGGGACGCCGCAGGGGACTTAATGGAGGCGTTAGGTGCGTCATTATTTTTTATATGGGGGATGAGGTTTATACTTGTTGGATTGTGCAATATGTTTGGCACTATTATGGATTTTCACAAGAAATACAATGCTGAAAATTACAGGAAGTTTTCACCAGCTATCAATAAACTGGCGCCTGGTCTGTTCATTTTTTCAAAGGTCATTCTGTCTCTTGGGTCTGTAGTGATTTATTACGGTATCTGGCTGGCGAATTAAATTAAAAAGGGAATCCGGCTGTTAATATTGATACGGACTATGATTTTCCCTTACACCTGTTTCTCTTAGGGATCGTTTGAACAGCGCTTTCTGAAATGCCTCTATACTTCGGCCAGAGAAGAAATGCTGCATTACCATGTTGTGTTGCTAATAGCCCCAAGCCAGTGGAAATGAAGCCAGTTGCCTTTCCTGACAACGGTTTAGCCTATAGCGGACGCTACTTAACCAGGAATGACTCACCCTGTCTGGAAGTCTGAGCCGTGTATGGACGCTGCCATTGGGAGATGAATGCGTCTGACAGGCTGTTTAAAAACCTGCCATGTTGGACGAAAAAGTCCTGCACCACCATGGGAGCTAAACCAGCACGGTGCGCTGCCTGTGGAGCGGGTTGCAAACGGTGGGTTTAAGCAGCAGCACTCCATGTAGTACCTGCAGACCGCGGGTAGCCGCTGGTGCACATTGATACGCCGGATGACAGCGCCATGACGCACTGGTACCTAATCTCTAATATAAGTACGGAAACTAATTATGTTCTCACGCATTACTGCACAGCTGCCGGCGGACGGCCTGCTGTTCCATACGCTCACGGGTACTGAGACGCTGTCCCGTCCGTTTGTGCTCACTGCTGAACTGCTGGCCACCGACGCGCGCATCGACCGCCACGCCCTGCTGGGCAAGCCGGTGACGTTTACGCTGCCGACCGATGGCCTGATGAACGCGCTCAGCCCGCGCTACCTCAACGGCAAAATCACCCGGATAGCGGTGCGCAGCCAGGAGCTGAGCGGCACCCGCTACGCGGTCTATCAGCTGACGGTTGAGCCGGACCTGTGGCCGATGCAGCGCGACCGCAACCTGCGCATCTTTCAGAGCCAGACGGTGCCGCAGATTGTGCAGACGCTGCTGAAGGAGTACGCGGTCAACGTTGAGACGCGGCTGGCGGGCAACTACCGGGTGTGGGAGTACTGCGTGCAGTATCAGGAGAGCAGCCTGGACTTTATCAGCCGCCTGATGGAGCTGGAGGGGATTTACTACTTCTTCCGCCACGAGGCGGACAAGCACACGCTGGTGCTGTGCGACGCGCCGGACCAGCACCAGGCGTTTCCGGGCTACGGGACCATTGCCTATCACGTTACCCCGTCGGGCGGCGTGGTGACGGAAGAGGGCATCAGCCAGTGGTCGCTGGCGGAGAGCGTGACGCCGGGCATCTACAGCACCGACGACTACGACTTCCGCAAGCCGAACGCGTGGATGCTGCAGGCGCGCCAGAACCCGGCGTCGCCGGTGCCGGGCTCGGTGGACGTCTACGACTGGCCGGGCCATTTTGTCGACCACAGCCACGGCGAGTCCTACGCGCGCATCCGTCAGGAGGTGTGGCAGGCCGAGCACCACAGCGTCAGCGGGTCGGGCACGGCAACCGGCATCGCGCCGGGCTTTACCTTCTCGATTATCAACGCGCCGCACTTCAGCGACAACGGCGAGTATCTGGTGACCTCGGCCACCTATGACTTCGCCGAGAACAGTTACGCCAGCGGCGACACCGGCGACAGCCGGCACAACATCAGCTTTACGGTACTGCCGTCGTCGGTGACGTACCGCACGCCACCGGAAACGCGGTGGCCGAAAACGCACGGCCCGCAGACCGCGAAGGTGGTCGGCCCGAAAGGCGAGTCGATCTGGACCGACCGCTACGGCCGGGTGAAGGTGAAGTTTCACTGGGACCGGCTGGCGAAGGGCGACGACACCAGCTCCTGCTGGGTGCGCGTCTCCAGCGCCTGGGCCGGCCAGGGATTCGGCGGGGTGCAGATCCCGCGGGTCAACGACGAAGTGGTGGTGGACTTCATCAACGGGGATCCGGATCGTCCGCTGATCATCGGCCGCGTGTATAACGAGGCGAGCATGCCGCCGTGGGCGCTGCCGGCGGCAGCGACGCAGATGGGGTTTCTGAGCCGGTCGAAGGATGGCACGGCGGACACCGCGAACGCGCTGAGGTTTGAGGATAAGGCGGGTGAGGAACACCTGTGGATTCAGGCACAGAAGAACATGGATACGCATGTTAAAAATGACGCCAGCCATTCAGTCGCCAACAATCACAGCCACTACGCAGGTGGCAATGAGCTCTACCGTGTCGAAACCAACCGCGTCCACGGTGTAAAAGGGGGTGAAGAACGGCTGACCGGTAAGGGCAAACTCGATGCGGTAGTCGATACCTATGTTGTAGGGTCGGGCACCAAACTTCGCTTTGAATGCGGAGAGAGTGCTATCGAACTGAATGCGAATGGTCAGATTAATATTGTGGGCAAGGGGTTCAATATTTTCGTGCAGGGCGATGGTCACATCACCACCTCTGGCGGCAAACTGAATCTGAACACGGATGGCGCGAAACCGGGCACAAGTGCACCGGGATCCAGCCATAAACAAAACATCAGCCAGGCCGTAGATAACCTGTTCCCGCCGAAGCAGAAAGGGCAGGCGGCACCCGCTGCGCTAAAGGCTGCGGCGGCACCAGCGAAAGGGGCGGCTGCGCCGTTAGCAAATAACCAGGTTCGAAAAGTACGTCCTTTACCTCCCGAAAAACAAGCATTCTTCGATAAAGTGTATGCTGCTGCTCAGGAAGATGAAAAGAAAACCGGTGTTCCGGCTAAAATCACCACGGCCCAGGCAATTCTTGAATCTAACTGGGGCAAAAAAATGCCCACTGATATTAACACTGACAAGGTGAGTAACAACATTTTTGGGGTCAAGGCGCACGGCTCACCGAATTATGTGGAAGACTGGACCCATGAGAATATCAACGGAAAACGTGTTGCAGTGCTGGATAAATTTGCCAGTTATGATTCAATTGACGAGAGCATTGAACAGCACTCCCAGTTTTTGATGAAAAATCAGAGGTATAGTAGTTTGTTCAACTCATCTGACCCGGTAGAATGGGCTAAAGGCTTACAGGCTAAAGGGTATGCAACCGACCCTAACTATGCCAACAGTTTGATTTCTGTAATGAAAGGGAGAGGATTACTATGATTAAATTTTTATGCGCATTAGTGCTTTCATTACCACTAATGGCTAACGCCAATGATTTTTGCCACAATTTGAGTAGTGAGGCTAATAATAAAGGCGTGAATTTCGATAATACAGATAATGTATACAAGGTCGGTGGCAAAGGCAGGTTATATTTCTATTCTGCCCCAGATGAAAAATGCATAGAAAAAGAGGTTTTTGTTGTCCCCGGTAATGAATTGTATGCTTACGTTGAATACGAGAATTATTACAGTGTTATGTATGTAACTAACGATGGAAACCAGGTTGATGGGTGGGTTAAAAAAGACAGGTTAGTTGAAACACACACTGGTATAGCGCCAGATTATGATGCAAAAAAATAATTAATTTTTTTCAAGGTGAATTAATAATTAGAGTCACTGCTGGTAAATAAAATTTCGTGGTGACATTACATTGTTTTTTGCACTGTCACCTTTGTTTTTTTATGGTGTAATTACTGGGTATTGGAATCGAGATGTCATGGTTTGATAAAGCTAAATTACCAGTGCTAAACTAAAATCATCCGTTCTCCTTAAGTGAAAAATGAAGTATTCATATTTTGAAGTAAGCGGATGGGCAAAAAGTAAGTTTTTGTTGGCGATATGCCTGTCGGTGAAGTTAGTTATAAATACTATCAGCACAAATATGATGATTTTGAAATTTACACTGTGAATTTTTTCTGGGAAAAGCAACGTGATACTGATGGGTATTTATTGTAATGATATCCATTGATACCTCAGCGATCTCTAAAAATCTTGATGACAATCTATTCAACTTAGCGCTATAGGTATTAAATCCACCTAATCTAAATAGCAGGGTTTATAGAGTTAATGATTGTCTGGATTTTAAAGGTTAATTAAATGGATAAAATTGGATTTAGCTTAGCGGTTTTGATTTCAATCTCTTCATTATCCTTGTTTGCTTCTGATGACTTTACTGGTCAGTGGAGTGGTCAAGAAAAAAATGATAATGGATCGTTATACTCAACTCTAACATTAAAATTAAAGCAGGATAATAATAACATAACGGGTAGTTATTGTTACGTTACCCGGGGTGGAAACAAAATAGATTGTCCTGAAGGTGATGACAGCAATCTCAAAGGCACTGCAAATGGTAAGGAAGCATTAATTGAATTTGATTCTTCATTTGGCGGAGTCAAGGCTAAAGCAAATTTAGAGATTAAAGATAATAAAGTTTTATGGAAGTTAACAAAAAACCCTGAGAATGGCGAGTTTTACGCTCCAGAAACTTACGCGCTCGATCTCGATAAAGAAGTGATCCAGGAAAATTTAAAATCGGGCATGAAGATTTTCTCGACATCTGATTTTACAATTACTTTAGTGAATGGTTGCGGGGAGTTTTATACTGTATGTAATAAAGTTAAATACTTAGGTCTCAGAAATAAAGATGGGAAACAAATCATTCTTGAAGGTAAAACCACGCAGCCTGTCAACTCAAATAAAGCTGATGGAATGATTTTCAATAATAGCGGCGTAGATTATATTGTGAAATTTAATCCGCTTGCGTTAAAAGTAACCCAAGGGAATAAAACGCTTGTAGAGCAAAGTGGTAAGTGGGAGTGATGATTTTTATTATTTTCAATTAAGAGTTTTTCTGCGTTTCATATGATAAGGATAATGTTGGTTAATTTTAGGGTTTTTTATTGAGGTGTTGATTTCTTGTCTCCACCTCGCACGTATTGTTGATGTGAATATTTTTATTGAATTAATTGCATTGCAATGGTAAGTGAGTATTCTTTCTTATTTTTTAATTAACAACTCCGATAAAACACAATGATTGTAAATCGTTTTTTTACCAGCCTTATACTTGTAGCTGTACTCCTGTTTTTATCCTGTATTGCCAGGGCTGAATCCGCCACGGAATCGTCTGTTCCTGCTCTTAACGAGGGCGATTTTTCCGTTCTGCTGAACGACTATGCTTTCACTCCAGGTGAGACCTGGAGCAACGAAAATTTTGTACGCGCAGGTAAAGCTCTGAGTTCAGTTCTGGCCGGAGAAGTGGACATCAACAATCAGCAGTACAACTACTACCAGCATAGTTATGACGGCTTTGAGTTGTTTAGCGCGGCAGCGGTTGGAGATCCCAGCCACACGGTTCTGGCTGAGATCCTTCTGGGAAGTGCCAGCGTGCCGACAGCCCGGAATATTAAAGTAGGCGATAGTCTGGAACAGGTTCAGCAAGCCTATGGACCCGGCAAAGAAGATAACAGTGATAATCAGCACTGGCTTGTCTATCAGTCGGGCGGGAAACAGTTAATGTTCCAGATTGACCAGGGGAAGGTTAGCTGCATCATGTTAAAAACCGACCTGGGTGAAGAGCAAAGCGAAATTAGTGCTGATCAGGCTATCAGCGCCGCAACGGAAGCGATTCATACCTGGCACCTGACCAGCCTCGATGATAAATGCCTGCGGTACGATCTCGACGACAGCAGTGATAAACGTTTCTTTGTCATTACGGTTCGCGAAGATAATCATGACAGCAGTTGCGGTGGCGATCCTGATATTACGCATCGTCTTTTTGAAATTAAAGTTGCGCGCGATAATACACAGCTACTCACTAATGCCGATAACGTCGATGGCGAATTCCATAGCCTGATTCCACCCGCCACAAACCATTAATAAAACGGACACCCAATATGAATTACCACTTCAATGAGGGCGCCTTTGCGCTTTTTCCTGCTGCCTGGCAGGACACCACCATGAATATTCTCCGCGACGAAGCCAGTGGACTGGCATGGGTTGTGAGCCGTGGTGTTATTTCTGAGGGCAGTGATGCAGAAAAAGAATTCCGGCGTCAGTGGGACACGTTGCGGAGTCAGATGGGCCACATCCAGCAGAGTGAATTTGTACGTTCGATGGCCGGTGTGAATAACACATTACACGCGGTAGAAGTTGAAACCATATTTGACCGTAACGGGCAAGCGGTGTGGCAGAAACAGCTGGCTACACAGGTGCCTGACTCGAACATCTTTATGATTTTTACGCTCTCCGCGATGCGCCCATTCAATGAAGAAGACGGACAGCGCTGGAGTGCTTTTAAACAAAGCCTGAGTCTGAACAATCCACGGAAAGCATAACCTATGGATAACCATGCGGCCCGCGTGGGCGACGAGATCATTCACTCCAGCATTTTCGCTGATATCACGAGTATTGTGGCGGAAGGTGCGGCCTATGCCGTTATTGGTGCCGCAGTGGGTGCCGCTATCGTCTCGGCAGCGCCCCTGTTGGGTACAGGAGTGGCAGCGGCGAGTGTCGCCGCCGTGGGTAACAGTTGCCTGCTCAGCGGGATTCTGGGGGGTATCCTGGCCAATGCCGTGGGTCTGTCACAGGAGATCAGCAAAGCGGCGGATGAGCTGGGTAACATGATATTCCCGCCTTCTCCAGCCGGTGTGATATCCAGCGGGTCAGAGAATGTTCACATTAATGGTCTTTCAGCCGTACGCGCGGCCGGGATGCTCACGCCCGGTGAGACACCGCCACCGGAACCGCAATCGCCACAGAGCTTTGCGGACTACGGCGGCATGCTGCTGTCTGCGGTCGGCCAGTTTGGCAGTGCAATGTGGCAGCCCACGGTCGCCTCTGCCGATGCGGGCACCTCTCCGCTGGAGCAGGACAAAGTGGCCTGTGAAAAGCACAGTGCACCGCAATATCTGGCACAGGGTTCGAAAAGCGTCTTTATCAATGGCCAGCCTGCAGTGCGCGCAAAGGATAAAACCACCTGTGATGCCACCGTGAGTGACGATGTTTCCCCGAACGTCATCATTGGTGGTGAAACCGTCACGGTCAGAGAGATCAAAAGTGGCAAGTTCCCGGGTCTGGCCGTGATGATGATCGGCCTTTCCCTCCTTCGTGGTCGCCCCGGTCAGATCATCAAAAACATGCCCTGCGCGCTGGCCGGTGCCGTGGGCGGTATGGCGGCGGACATGGCTATTAACGCGGCCTTCTCGTCGCTGTTCCCGGTTCATGCAGCAACCGGCGTCAAAGTCCTGAATGATGATGCCGAGCGCGATTTTTCCCTTCCCGGACGTTTCCCGCTGAGTTTTCAGCGCAGCTATAACAGCCTGACTCAGCGCGCTGGCCTGTTTGGTCAGGGCTGGGCCACGGTGTTTGACAGCTATCTGACGCTGGAAGGGAACCGGGCGACCTGGTTTGATGACAACGGGCGCGAACTGAGTTTTGACGTTCCCGGTGAAAAAGAGGTGCTCTATAGCATCAGCGAAGGGCTGATGGTGCGGCGCAACGAGTCTGGCGATATCGCCATTGCCGATGACGATGGTGCGGTCTGGCGTCTATACAAACGCACGGCTGCCGATCCGCAGGTGCTTCGGCTGGTTTCTCTGAGCGACGAGTACGGCAATGCGCTGGAGACGGGCTGGGATGAACAGGCTCGTCTGGTGCACATTCATGACGCGCCGCTGGCGATTGACGTCACGCTCCACTATGACGACAAACAGCATGCGCGGCGCCCGACATCCGCCAGCCATTTTGATGGCGAAAAGCACTGGCCTCTGACGCGCTGGACCTACAGCGACCAGGGCCAGCTTGCCAGCGTCACTGATGCCGCAGGCGTTGTATCCCGGCGCTTCCGTTACAACGACGACGGATTGATGATCTGGCATCAGCTTCCCGGCGGGCTGGAAAGCGAATATCGCTGGCAGAAGCTGGATCACTGGCGCGTGGTGGAGAACCGCACTAATACCGGTGACGGCTGCCACATGCATTACGATCTTGAGGCGGGCATCACGCGCGTATCGACCTATGACGGTCAGCAGCGCGAACACCAATGGAACGCCGCGGGCCTCATCACCTGTTTCATTGATGAGCGGGGCCAGAAGTGGCGCTATGAGTGGGATGAAAACGAACTTCTGACGCGCCGCATCGATCCGCTGGGCAACGCGGTGAGCTTCACCTATGACGATCTGGGTAACCGCGTTGAAGAGAAAGATGCTGACGGCGGTGTGCAGGCGGTGCAGTGGCTGTCACACCGGTCGCTGCCCACGGTGGTTGCCGGAGCTGATGGTTCCACAACGAAATATTATTACGATCCCCATCATGGTCTTGAGCGCGTCGTTGATGCGCTCGGGCAAAGCACGATCTATAAGCGGGATGAGTCCGGGCTGGTTGTCGGGGAGATCGACGCAGCAGGTAACAGCTACCGCCGGGAGTTTAACGATGCCGGGCAGGTTATCCGTGAAACCGACTGTTCAGGGCAGACCACGCGCTACCGTTATCATCCCCTGGGCTGGCTCAGCTCTGTCACCGCGCCGGATGGTGAAGAGACCCGTTATCACTATGATGCCGCAGGCCGTCCCCTTCAGCTTGAACGCGCAGAGGGATGGGAAGAGCGGCTGCACTGGAGCGAAAACGGACTGCCGCTGGCCTATGAGTCGGCTGATGGCAAGCGCAGTGAATTCCGTTACGACAGTGTCGGGCGACTGATCGCCAGCCGCAATGCGCAGGGTGAGACGGTTCAGCGAAGCTGGGACAGCCGTGGCCGGTTGACGGCGCTGCAAAACGAGAACGGCGAGCAGTATCACTTCGAGTGGGGCGCAGATTCCCTGTTGCTGGCTCAGGTTGGGCTGGATGGCGTTGCCACCCGATACGACTATGACGCGGCGGGACGCACGGTATCACGCACCTTTGCCGCCGGACATCCTCAGTCCATTACCCATCGTTATCACTGGAGCCGTGCGGGACAACTGCTGGCACGGAGCACGCCGGAAGGCCAGACGCGCTATCACTACAATGGCGGCGGTCAGCTGGGTAAAGTGTCGCAGCATCTGCCGCTGTCTGACACCGAGTGGAGCCAGCAGGCCGAGCAGGAGATTACCTTTGAGTATGATGCGCTGGGCCGCATTGTTGCTGAGCAGGGGGAGCAGGGCGAACTGGCGTGGGAGTATGACGCGCTGGGTAACTGCACAGCCTTAACCCTGCCGGATGGCCGTAACCTGAAGCAGCTTTATTACGGCAGCGGCCATTTACTGAGCATCGCATTAGACAACCTGCCGGTCACCGAGTTTACCCGTGACACGCTGCACCGGGAAATTAGCCGCACGCAGGGCGGCCTGACCATGCGCAGTGAATATGACCGGTCAGGCAGACTGCGCCGCCGTGACGTGTTCAGGGGCGACTCGCAGCGTCCTGCACCGCGTGTCTGGTCCCGCCGGCGTGACTTCGATTACGGTAACAACCTGATCCGTGAAGAGCGTGATGATAATCCGTTCAGCCAGACATTATGGAACTACGATAACGCCGGCCGGCTGTTGTCACAGGAGGGTGCGCAGCCCGGTAATGAACAGTGGCGCTGGGATGGCGCAGGCAACCCGCTGGATCGCCATAGTAACGCCCATGTCCTGCACAACCGTGTCACTGAACTGAACGGTATCCGCTGGCAGTACGATATTCATGGCCGCACCACCGAAAAAGATGACGGCCAGACCCGCTGGCGATATCGCTACGATGGTGAGCATCGCCTGACGGATGTCATCAGCGAGCCGCGTGATCGTAACAAGCCGCGCACTAAGGTGAGTTTCCGCTACGATCCGCTGGGACGTCGCATCAGTAAAACCAGCCAGCAGCTGTTGCAGGGCAGGCCGTCGGTGAACGCCGTCACGACGCGCTTTGTGTGGGAAGGTTACCGCCTGCTGCAGGAGATCCACGACGGCACTTCGCTGACCTACGTTTACAGCGACAGCCAGAGTTATGAACCGCTGGCGCGTATTGATGGCGTGGAAAGCCCGGAAATTTACTGGTTCCATAATGCGGCCAATGGAATGCCGGAGCTGCTGACTGACGCTGAGGGGCAAAAAGCCTGGGAAGGCATAAACAGCCCGTGGGGCAAACTGCTGCGCGAGTCCAGCCAGCGGATGCCTGTCGTTCAGCAGAACCTGCGTATGCAGGGCCAGTACCTGGATCGGGAAACCGGACTGCACTACAATCTGTTTCGTTATTATGACCCGGACAGCGGACGGTTTACCCAGCAGGACCCGATAGGGCTGGCTGGCGGGATCAACCTCTACCAGTATGCGCCGAATGCGCTGGGGTGGGTGGATCCGTGGGGGTTGACAAATGAGCTGGTAACATTTTGGCCCCCTAATGATGGTGCATTAGGACCTGTAAAAGTAAGCGTTTTGAATCCAGGACAATTAATTGATCGTTATGGCTACCCCGGCGGTAAGTATACCTCACCGGTTGGTACCCCTTATTCTATGCGAGCACTGGCTCCTGGAACTGAAACCAAACCATACACGGTATATGAAGTTATGAAACCCATTCCCAGAGTGCTCGAAAGTAAAATAGCGCCTTGGTTTGGTGAGATTGGCTTAGGTACACAATATCTTTTGCCAGAGTCAGTGCAGTCTCTAATTGATTCCGGACATTTAAAAGAAGTTAAAACAGGGAGGAAGTGTGGATAAGAACTTATTAATCAATGCTTTATCATCTATGGATATTCCAGAGGATAGTTATTCAATTGATGATATATCAAATGAATCCTTATGTTTAATCTATGAAGGGTTGCTTTGGAAGATATTTTATAGTGAAAGAGGTCAGCGTACTGACGAAAGATGCTACGCGGATGAAGAATCTGCATGTAAAGCATTTTTGGCGAGATTGAAACACATGCTGGGATGTTAAATAAGAATGTTAAAGCCGGAATATTCTCACGAGGAATCTGTTGGCTTTAATTTTAGCCAGAGTGAAGTTGGTAGGCCGGTATTATTCCTCCTTTTGTTGTTTAAGATCTAAGTTCTTCTGCTAAGCGTGCGTCTCTTATCCTATATGCACCGCGCGTCTGGTCCCGCCGGCGCGACTTCGATTACGGCAATAACCTGATCCGTGAAGAGCGTGGTGATAATCCGTTCAGCCAGACATTATGGAACTACGATAACGCCGGCCGGCTGTTGTCACAGGAGGGTGCGCAACCGGGTAATGAACAATGGCGCTGGGATGGCGCAGGCAACCCTCTGGATCGCCATAGTAACGCCCATGTCCTGCACAACCGTGTCACCGAACTGAACGGTATCCGCTGGCAATACGATATCCATGGGCGCACCACCGAAAAAGATGACGGCCAGACCCGCTGGCGATATCGCTACGATGGTGAGCATCGCCTGACGGAGGTGTTCAGCGAGCCGCGTGATCGTAACAAGCCGCGCACTAAGGTGAGTTTCCGCTACGATCCGCTTGGGCGCCGCATCAGTAAAACCAGCCAGCAGCTGTTACAGGGCAGGCCGTCGGGGAACGCCGTAACGACGCGCTTCGTGTGGGAAGGTTTTCGTCTGCTGCAGGAGATCCACGACGGCACTCCGCTGACCTACGTTTACAGCGACAGCCAGAGTTATGAACCGCTGGCGTGTATTGATGGATTTGAAAGCCCGGATATTTACTGGTTCCATAATGCGGCCAACGGGATGTCGGAACTGCTGACTGACGCTGAAGGGCAAAAAAGCCTGGGAAGGCATAAACAGCCCGTGGGGCAAACTGCTGCGTGAGTTCAGCCAGCGGATGCCAGTTGTTCAGCAGAACCTGCGTATGCAGGGCCAGTATCTGGACCTGGACTAATTTGCATTAGCAAATTTGAACATCGCTTCAGCGATAGCCCCAGGGGGGTGAGGCATCTCATGTGCCGAACTATCGGACTGCACTACAATCTGTTTAGTTATTATGACCCGGACAGTGGACGGTTTACCCAGCAGGACCCGATGGGGCTGTCGGGCGGGATCAACCTCTACCAGTATGTGCCAAACGCGCTGGGATGGGTGGATCCGTGGGGGCTAAATAAGTGTTCTCTTGGAAAAGAGACTGGCAGGTACTCAGCTATTAAGCCTAGCCCACTTGATAAAGACATAGCAGAAACATTTACAGGAGGAAGGTATAGGGAAATTATCCTAGAAAAGATACTGACTTTTACCGAGCTGGTGTCTCACATAGAGAGTTTGGGCAATATTTGAGTCTAGATCAACCTCAAAGTGTTATTCAAACTAGAATTGATAAAGCCCTGTTGCCTGTATGGCCTGGTGGTGGCACATCGCCGCTAGACACAGTATTTAAGATAAGAGTTCCTGCTGGAACAAAACTTTATCTTGGTGAAGTCGGGTCCCAAAATGGATTTTATTTGGGAGGTACTGAGCAAATAGCAATTCCTAAATTATGGAATGTTCCTGGTGTTAAAGTTATTGATAAATGGCCATTATTATGATTGACGAGATTAAAAGAATATTAAAAGATATAATTACGCTGTTGCGTAAAAATGGAGATGATCATACTGCTAGTAATCTGGATAAATTACTTAAGGTGGCTGATTATAATGCTGACGATTTTATCAGAGGGGCTAGAATATTACTGGGTGGAATGGGAAGTTTAAATGACATTGTTTTAAGTAAGGATGGGGTGCCACTTATTGAAGATAATAATAAACTAGAAGCCCTCAGGAGAGAGCTCTATAATGCTTGTTCATCATATAAATATAGTTCGTAACTATTTTTTAAGGCTGTAAGCAATCCCCCAATCCTTCCGGCTTTCCTATTGCTGAGAAGCTCTATCAAAGTCTGCATCTGAAACTGGATAATTCTCATCCTTTGCACATTATGATCATAGATAGAGCGGTTACGCAATTTGAACATGGTGCTCAGTACAGTAAGGGCGCAGAGCAAATTTTTATTCTTCGACCTTGGAAATATGTTTATTTATTATGAAATCTTCTTTTGAATTATTATTAAATGAAGTCATTAAAAAGATAGATGATGCGATTAATCGGCATGAACGTAGCGAAGTAGCACATCTTTCATTTCAGGCTTTAATGCAGGTAAAAGACGAGCTGGAAGAAATGAAAAAAGTGATGGATCCTAAGATGTATATGCCGGGTTACCCTCGTTTTATTTTAGATTGGCCAGGCGAAGATGGACTTATAGCTGAGTTAATTAATATTTCCTATCTATATGGAAAAATAAGGGAAAGTTAAAATAAACCGGAAACGATTTCTGAGTTCCTTCCGGCTTTATTTTTATCTCTCGACTTGATATAGGATGCAAAGGCAAGCTGCCGGAGATTGTTCAATCTCCCGTTCATATGACTATGCCTGCAGCAGGCAGGCCTCTTAAGCTGGAGCGTCAAAAGGATGACGGCATACCCGCAATCCAAACGCTACGATGGTGAGTATCGTCCTACAGGTGTGAGCCGCGTAACCCTAATAAGCCGCGCACTAAAGTAAGTTTCCACAACGATTCGCTGGGACGCCGCATCAGTAAAACCAGCCAGCAGTTGTTACAGGGAAGACCATCTGGCAACGCCGTCACGGCACGTTTTGTCTGGGAAGGTTACCGCCTGCTGCAGGAGATCCATGACGGCACTCCGCTGACCTACGTTTACTGCGACAGCCAGAGTTATGAACCGCTGGCGCGTATCGATGACGTGGAAAGCCCGGAGATCTTCTGGTTCCATAATGCGGCCAACGGGATGCCGGAGCTGCTGACTGACGCTGAAGGGCAAAGAGCCTGGGAAAGGATGAATAGCCCGTGGGGCAAACTGCTGTGTGAGTCCAGCCAGCGGATGCCAGTTGTTCAGCAGAACCTGCGTATGCAGGGCCAGTACCTGAACCGGGACTAATTTGCTTAAGCAAATTAGAACATCGCTTCAGCGATGGCCCCAGAGGGGTGAGGCACCGCAGGTGCCGAATCAACCGGACTGCACTACAATCTGTTTCGTTATTATGACCCGGACAGCGGACGGTTTACCCAGCAGGACCCGATAGGGCTGGCGGGCGGGATCAACCTTTACCAGTATGCGCCGAATGCGCTGGGGTGGGTGGATCCGTGGGGGTTGAGTTGTAATAATATAAATAAATGGAATAAATTCCAGAGCCAGACTAAAGGGGTGTTCTCTAATAGAAAATGGGCAGCAAAGGCTTATAATGCTTTAAAAGGTGTTGAACAAAAGGCACGCCCAGATGCTGAAACTTATTTAGAACCCTCCTATGTTAAACAGCATCTTGCTATGTTTGATGATGGAATTTCAAAAATCGCTTGGGGTGTAAACATAGCAGAGATTGGCCCTCCATCTGGACATTTTGTTATGCCAAAAGCTATAGCGGACAAGATTATTGCTAAATCTGGTGGTGATGTGTCAAAGTTGGAGCATTTACTGGGACTTGATCCAAGTGATTTAGGTAATTCGCCAGTAAGAATTGACATACTCAAGCCCAGTGGGCTTAGGATGCCATCCGGAAGGGAGGCAGGAGCAAATGACCATTGGGTGCCTGGAGGAAAAACATCCGGGGGAGTGATTGAAGCGGTTATTGATCAAACGCCTTTGAGTGATGCAAATATTTATCCCGTTTTTAAATAAAGGTATGAGGGATTTTTTATGAGTGAATTGATATTTACAGATTATGGGATCGATATAGTTAAGAAAAAAAATGATTACTATATTCGATATGACGATGGTACCGTGGCTATGTTTGAAAAAGAATCAAAAATAACCTTTGATGAAGCAATGAAGGCTCAAAAAAGTGAAAATGATGCTTATGAGGTTATTATGGCTACCCAATCCAGAGAAGGACGGGGACGGCCTCAATTTTGATTATTAAAAACTTTAAAACACTTGATAATTATTCCTTCTGTTAACATACAGATTAGTTGAAATTGTAAGTAATTTACTTTAGTCCTCTAGATAAATCATGAAGCGATGCCGGCCTTAGAGGGGGGTTTGATACTTTACAACTTTAGGAAACAGCGTGTTACAGGTGTGTCATCCAAGAGTGTTTAGTGATAAAGACGTAACCTCTCTTTAATTATTTAGCAAAGCGCACCCAGAGTACTGGGCTGGAAATATCCAATAGATGTATCCTGTTAATAGGATGATAGAGTACGATAAAGTCGATATTTTACCGTGGAGAGAATGATGGATTTATTTTCCTACAATGAAGTTTTAGATTTTCTTGAAGTATTCTTTCAAAAAATGATTAAAGATGATGCCTGTCGCGAGAAAATGAAAGTTATCATTGATGGAAGTCGTAAAAATAAAATAGTTTCAATACGTGCCATAGATGTTTGTTTCATGAATTATCGTAAGGTTACGGGTGATTATAGCCTGCCTACAGATGAAGAGATGGAAATCTGGAAGCAGTTATTTAACGTTTGGCAGTGATAGTTAAATTCATTAAATTTGATGCAAATTAAGCATCATTTTTCCGGTAGATAACATGATGAATTTCAGAAATGCAAAAAGCCTGGAAAGGTTCTATGAGAATATGGCATAAACAGCCACTACAGCTATCGGGGATAGCTGGGTAAAGTGTCGTAGCCTTTGCAGTTTTCTGATACCCAATAAATCTAGCAGGGCGAACTGGCGTGGGAGTATGACGCGCTGGGTAACTGCACAGCCTTAACCCTGCCGGATGGCCGTAACCTGAAACAGCTTTATTACGGCAGCGGCCATTTACTGAGCATCGCATTAGACAACCTGCCGGTCACCGAGTTTACCCGTGACACGCTGCACCGGGAACTGAGCCGCACGCAGGGCGGCCTGACCATGCGCAGTGAATATGACCGGTCAGGCAGACTGCGCCGCCGTGACGTGTTCAGGGGTGACTCGCAGCGTCCTGCACCGCGCGTCTGGTCCCGCCGGCGCGACTTCGATTACGGTAACAACCTGATCCGTGAAGAGCGTGACGATAATCCGTTCAGCCAGACATTATGGAACTACGATAACGCCGGCCGGCTGTTGTCACAGGAGGGTGCGCAGCCTGGTAATGAACAGTGGCGCTGGGATGGCGCAGGCAACCCGCTGGATCGCCATAGTAACGCCCATGTCCTGCACAACCGTGTCACTGAACTGAACGGTATCCGCTGGCAGTACGATATCCATGGCCGCACCACCGAAAAAGATGACGGCCAGACCCGCTGGCGATATCGCTACGATGGTGAGCATCGCCTGACGGAGGTGCTCAGCGAGCCGCGTGATCGTAACAAGCCGCGCACTAAGGTGAGTTTCCGCTACGATCCGCTGGGACGTCGCATCAGTAAAACCAGCCAGCAGCTGTTGCAGGGCAGGCCGTCGGTGAACGCCGTCACGACGCGCTTTGTCTGGGAAGGTTACCGTCTGCTGCAGGAGATCCACGACGGCACTCCGCTGACCTACGTTTACAGCGACAGCCAGAGTTATGAACCGCTGGCGCGTATTGATGGCGTGGAAAGCCCGGAGGTTTACTGGTTCCATAATGCGGCCAACGGGATGCCGGAGCTGCTGACTGACGCTGAAGGGCAAAAAGCCTGGGAAGGCATAAACAGCCCGTGGGGCAAACTGCTGCGCGAGTCCAGCCAGCGGATGCCTGTAATTCAGCAGAACCTGCGTATGCAGGGCCAGTACCTGGACCGGGAATCCGGACTGCACTACAATCTGTTTCGTTATTATGACCCGGACAGCGGACGGTTTACCCAGCAGGACCCGATAGGGCTGGCGGGCGGGATCAACCTCTACCAGTATGCGCCGAATGCGCTGGGGTGGGTGGATCCTTGGGGGTTGACGAAGTGTAAAAACCCTGCGAAAGAAGCAACGAAGTGGCAGGGGCCAGGGAATAAAGATTATCCAGGGATCGATGTTTATGAGAATACAGTTATAAAAAAAGGGACGATACTTTATGCTCTCCATCCTAATGGAGATCGGTTACCTGCTTATACTGTAAGCCATCCTACAGTCAGGCAGTATAAAGGTGATCCACTTGGCTATCATAAAGCTTTGCAAGTTATGATAGACCCGGCATTTACAATGCGTTCAAAGGTGAGAGCTTACTACGTTACCGAAGATATATATGTAGCCAGAGGACGTGCTGAAGCTAATGCTCAGTATGGTCGAGGAGGAGGGCTACAGTTTTATATACCGGAAGAGGCTCGGCTTAAACTAAAACCTGGAAAAGTAATTGATATATGAAAAAAATGATTTTAGAAGAGAATGGTACTTTGCTTATAGATGGAATTAAAATAGAGATTTCTTCTTATGAAGAATTTATTAATTCTTCGTTTTTTAAATCATCTGATGATCTTATAAGTGTAGGGGAATATTATTTTTCTACAAAAAATGTCATGTGGCACAATGAACCATTCCATGTGCAATTTAGGCCTGCTGTTTTTTCTATTAATAAGAGCGTATTCCTAATCAGTAAGAGTGGTGATTTTTATAAAAACATTAACAATTGGGAGGAAAGAACAAATGTAAGTGTTTTAATGAATGAAGAGAAAAGATTGTATGAGTGGATGATGGAGAAGTATCCAAGTAATTATAAAGGTGAGTTAAAAGATCCTCCTTATGGTCATATTTGGGAATTTTCATGGGGTGAGATAACGGTACAGTCTAATGAAAGATCATTTACGAGTGGGATATATATTGAGTGGAGGTGACATTAAAATTAATCATCCTGTCAATATATCGACGTGTAGTGCTGCTGCAGAAAATTATAATGAAGGGCGTTAATGTTTTACTATTAATCTTAGTAAAGATTATAATTGCCTGCTGGCACTACGATATTCAAGGGCGAACCATTGAAAAAGATGACGGACATACCTGCTAGCAATATTGCTACTATGGTGAGAGTCGCCTGAATAATGTCATTTCTGATGTCAATTTATTTTAAATTTTTTTATGATGGAGTGTGATTGTACTATTATATGTCCTCGGTTAAAGGTTGAGTAGAATAATTATTATTCCTTTGTTTAATTAAAGGGTGGTTTTTTTAGTGTATTGTATACTTATTGATATATTATCCTAGCTCGGTAGTAATGCATTTTATATTTTTAATGTCTGAAGAACTCTCTTTTACCATTCTGACCTTATAAGGAGATAAAATGAACCTGCTAGGAATGAATCCCGAAAATGACTTACCGGGTTATGACATCGCGAGAATGAACGGTTATGGGGCACCTGATTTTGATTTCAAAGCGCTGGGTGCAGCAATGGATTGCACTCGAGAGTTTTATCAGGCTGGCATCATCTATGCAGATGGCGCACAGCGTTATCTCGTTCGACCTGGTCAGCGTCATCCTAATGGCCAAAGTGGTATCGTCACACATCTTATTGTGACCAAAACGCCTAAACAAGCCACAGCGTCTGATACGGGCAAGTCACTTAGTGAAGCAGTAAGCGCAACCTCAATGGGAACGGAGATTGCCTCAACCGTGCTTTCCTGTGGCGCAATGATTATCACAGCTGGTGTGGCGGTTATCGGCGCTTCAGCAACACCTATAACCGCTGGTAGTAGCGGGGTGCTTGTTGCTATTGGTTATGCCGGCGCAGCCGCAACAGGCGTGCAATGTGTCAATGGTATTTACCGCGTTTATGATCTTGTCGAAAACGGTGGTCAAAACGTAGCGTGGCTGGACTCTCAGGATTGGTACGTTGCCACTTCAACGTCCCTTGACCTAATTTCACTAGCCAGTGTGGGCGGTGCGTTAAAAGAAGCCCTGGCAACATGGCGAGCGATGAAATCGGTCTCTTCTTTAAAAGCAACGGAGTGGCTCAGGAACTATCCAAGGCAGGATCGCGCGCGCCTGACTGAATTAATTATTAAGGCACAAAACCCTGGTATAAGTAATAAAGAGCTTAAAGCCGCCATCCGTGCAGGACTTTATCCAAAACGTTTCCCTGTAGAGTCGGTGCAAAAAGAACTTGTTAAGCAACTCGCGCAGGTCGTCACGAGCGCAGCTGCTGTGGCAGGCAGTGCTGTCAGTGGTATTATTGCTGCTCCAGGTAACGTGCCGCGCACCGGGCGTTATATAGTGGGAACAATTCAATCGCTGGCGGTATTTTAATGCAATTTTTATCATGGCTTGTTGGGCGTAATATCACTGAAGTACTGCAGCATGGTCGCGAAATAGATCAGGTAATTGCACGGCAGGATAATTCGATACTTGCCCGTTCCACTACAGAGCTTGAGCGTTATTTTAAACAGCCTTCCGAGTTGCTTCCCCGGCAGAACGGCTTCCCGGTTGCACTAGTGCTGGTGCTGTTACTGGTTGCGTTTGCATTTAATTTACTGACGTTTCTGCACGCTTTACCTCCTCTTACTCCACAGATACATGCGTTGAGTTTTTTTGTTCCCTCAATCGTCATTCTTGGCGCGATTCTCACCGCCAGTTATCTGCTTGCGCGAGGCCATACAGCGGGTGTTCAGGGGCTGGTTTACATCTGGGCAATGTTGGTTATATCGACCGTTTTACTCTTAAGCTACAGCGTTGTTACGGGCAGCCACTCGGGCCTGTGGTTACTTCTGGCACTCGCTGCTTTGGTGGGTGCTCGCTGGATACTCAATGGGCAGGCTTTCATCCTGTTTGCCATTTACTGCCGGACCCAACGCCTCGCCAGTGTGGCCCGGCGGCGTCGCATGAAATAACCCATCGTGGTCTTTAGTGCTGTTATCGCGGAATACCCTTTCCGCGACTTCTGTCATACCTTTCACCTCTCCAAACCTCAAACCTCAAACCTCAAACCTCAAACCTCAAACCTCAAACCAGGTGCAAGCGGTCCCTGATTACTATTGGTTAAGAGGAAAGGCCTGTAATATTCAGGTTTCTTTAGCGCGACTTCGATTACGGTTATAACCTCAACACTGAAGAGCGTGACGATAATCCGTTCAGCCTGACATTATTGAACTTCGATAGCGCCGTTCGTCTGCTGTAACAGAAATGCGCGCAGCCCTGTAATGAACAGTTGAACTGGGAGAGTATGGTCAACCCGCTATATTACCATGCTGGTTCTGACATCATGCATACCACACAACCTCACTGAACAATATCCGCTGGCAATAGGTCTTAACACCGAGAAGGATGAGGCTTAGTCCCATAGGCTACCGTTATGATGGTAAGCACAATTCAACAGACTTCCTCAGCATACCGCTGGACCGCAATATGCCATGCACTAATGTGAGTTCCCGCTAAAATCCGTTGGGGCGTCGCATCAGTAAATCTGCTAGCAATTGTTACAGGGCAAATCGTCTGGCAACATCATAGGCTATTGCTAAGAGAAGGATGTAAACATCATGTCATTCACGCTATTTCCATTTAAACGAAACGATTATTACTCTGAAAAAAAATAAGTCTAACACTGAGTGAAATTCTGAGCGGATCTGGTTTTAACAACGAGGATAGTGAGATAGGCATCATAGCATTCATGATTATTACCCTTGATAGGGGTGATAAGAGTTGACAATGAAAGTTAGAATGAAAATTTTTTTAATTGAGCGCAAAATTTAATTTTTTGACTAATAATTCGCCAGTAACAAAGTCAGGTTTTTTATATGAAAAATATCAGTGAGTTAACATTATTAACTGATAAGTCCACTATAAAGTGGAACTACATGGGAGAAGCATTTTTATTTTCATGTTCAGAAGCCGATCAGATTTTAGCTGATGAAAGCAGAGATTTAATATTTGTTCTTGATCAGAAGAAAAATTTGCCTGAAAGACTCACTATAATAAATGCGCAAGGTAAAATCTTATCATCTTTTTCATCTCCCGACGGTGGAGCATTCTACTACATGACAGTAGGTTCAAAGAAAGAAGTATTAGTGGTTTGCGTTTTTACTGAAAAATTTGATGGCTGGAGTGACTGGCATTTCTCTTTCTATCCTGAAACGAATCAACTGGTGCGTTTATCACGAGCTTACTAATATTATAAAAATTTAATTATTATAGGCCCAGCTAATTATACTGACTTTGATTACTGTTAACGCGAGTTGTGAAGTGGAGTTTAGTCAGTTTTCTTGCTGAAGATGCCTATAAGTCATATTTACCTGACGAGCCATTTTTTAGTCGGCTGACGGTGATTTATGAAAATGGTCACATCCCCTGTGGATGGGAAGGGCAATGGCCATCCGGGAGACTTGTTATCTACTGATGGAGGCTCATCTATGTTTTTGCTGGGTGAGCACGCACACAACCCTTTAAAGACGACCATCCTCCGCCTGCCCTGTTAACTCCTTTTAGATGATAAGAGTGTGAAGAGGTTATCAATCCATTATCCCTTCCGGAGAGTGTGACACCTGGGGCTACTATGATGAGCAATACAAGGGTTAGTATGAAAAAAATGACACATCAAAGAAACAGGGTTCTGTTAATACTGACTTTTTTTCTGTTTAGCGGGTTCGCAAAAGCGAAGATGCAAAATAAAGATATGTGGAGCTTTATCCGTCAGTTGAGTGCTTCACTTAAAAGTCTCTCTGTGAAAAATCTTACTCAGTTTCCGCTGGCGCTGACATTAGAAACCCAAAATGACTACATCAACGTTTATCAGGTTAATTCGGTCAAACTGGAAGATGATGCGAGTATTACTGATATTGAGTTGCGTGTCAGTAAATCATCAGGCGGCATCGCCCCTTTTCTGAGCTTTTCTCCCGATGGTAAATGCACAACCCGTGATGATGTCAGGAAACAGTATCCGGGTGTTAAGTTGAGTGACTATCCTCGTGGCCAATCTGAAAATGAAGTGACCAGCTACACATCCCCCCCGGATTTGGATGGTCAGGTAATCACATTTTCTTTTGCTGTCAGAAATCCGGATTGCCTGAGTAAAGTGATCATCACGGCTAAAAAGTGAATCAGGTGATGTTGCACATATCTCCAATTAAGCAGGACGATAACGGCAGCACAACGCCGCTTAGCACCATCTGTCCCTGGAGTGTACAGCCTCACAACGGTTACACCGTGTAATGCTTTCGTCTCTTACAGAGCGTTACCCCCAAAGGCAGCCCGGTCTGTTTTTAAAGCCTGAGCTTAGTGCGGCAATGCGCAATCCTTCAAACTGAAATATTTAAGAGAACGGTATGAGCGAGACTCTATTTAGTAACTATGGTATTGATATCGTAATAAGAGATGGGGTTTTTTATATCCGATATGATGATGGCAGTTTAGTCAGTAAAGAGATTGAGTCTGAAATAAGTAAGGACGAAGCGCTCAAAGCTCAACGCAGCCCGGGTGATGCTAATGAAATCATTTTGTTAACCCAGGTTAGAGATGGGATTAACATTGCTAAATTTTAGGCTGGCAATTTGGAATGTGCCGAGATAGGTATTGTTTCAGATAAGTTCAGCCTTGCACATGGGGATTACACCTCAAAGCAGTGTGAGATCTCCACTAAACCATAGCAACCGGTTTAACATGATTAAGTCTGTAATAGGTGCCTTCTTAAAGAGCATAAGTCAGCGATGAAAGCAGCGTTATTTTCGGAGGAAGAAATGGATAACCCTTCGTGCCATGAGGTACTTGACCATTTAAACGAGTTTTTTAACAGCAGGGTTGAATCACCGTTCTACCGTAAAAGCTTACTGAGTTTGGTAGAAGGATCCCGATCTGAACAAACGGTGACAATCAGGGCAATTTACGAAACCTACATGCAATATGTAAAAGCGAACATAAGTGTAGTTACTGCCATTCCCGAAGAAAAAGAAATGTGGTCAGTCTTACTGCATCATTGGCAATAGAGGACATTCAACAGATAAGTGTTGATCACCCTCTGCCTGAAATACGACTGCTCTGACAGAGCTGTTTCACTCTTTCAAAAAGTGGCTTCAGGAGGCCCATCCACGTTTCATATTTCTGGCAGGTGCGCTGATCAGTGGAATCGTAACAGAACCGGGAGGTGTAGCAATATGGATGATCTAAGCTATCTGCATTCTGCGATGCCAGCAAAAAGAGAGGGTTGGTCTCAGTTTTTGAGTGAAATGCTTCTTTCTGATAGCCTGGAAATTGGTGTTTCTTATGAGGAATCACTAAGTTTATTATTACCCCAATATCGAAGCAGAATGCGTTCAACTGAAATTGATATCAGCGATACCCTGGGCCTGAATACCCTGATTAAGTGTTTAGCAGCCTTTGAAGATAACGCCAAAGTCATTGTTTTCCCGTTAAAAAATAGCTTTATTTCTGGAAGTTGCTTCATCATCGGTGATGAAATTATTGGTTGTGCTTTCATTAAACGTGGCCATAGTCGTTCTAAAGAAGGGCTTTGGATAGAGGGAAAAAAGTTGTGTTAATAGGTACTAAGGAAAAACCTCTGACAATCCACCTCCGTTCTTTGTGACGCGAAAATTTTAATCTCATAATGGCATTCTGTCTGGCGTGAAAATGTAAGTAACCTTTCCAGAGAGGGTAAAAGGGTATGAGCGATGGAGTTTTGATTCACGTGAGAAAAGGAGACTATGCGATTCTTGAAACTAAAGAGGGTTATATAATCAGTGTTTTGTTTCCTAATGCCTACAAAAACTCTCACTTTGATGTGAGCAGAGATTTTAAGCTGGATATATCAGGGCTGATACAGTCAGGTGATTTTGAAGCACTTGATGCATTATCTAAGGATATAAGAAGGGATTATGCCTCATTTCAACGGTATGAGACTGAAAGGGTCAACGTTACAGGACGACGACTGATGAGTAAATTGAAATTAGCCATGAAACCCTGGGATTTCACATTATATCGGTGTGGTACCGAGACGCATGTACTGAAGGTCATTTTCAGTGAGGGAGATTACAAAGTCGATGTTGAGAGATTTTTTATTGTCACTGACTCCCTACTGAACGCAGAAGACCTGGTGAGTACGTGCGAGAGGTTAGCGGAAAATATCAGGATTTCCTACAAATATTATGCAAAAAGCCAAATAAGTAAGCGTGATTTTGATTTTCTCTGAATGTGATTTTCAGGATGCGTACAGATTTTAATGCCAGTGTTTTGCTGCAGCCAGAACAGTAACGAACGGGAGCTCTCGTTTCAGGGAGTACTATTATAATAGCGTATCGAAATCTGTAAAGATTCGATGAAACTGATTTTCCTTTAACCCCTATTCAAGGCATTAATGTAGAGACATCGCTGACGATTAAATTTTCTCAGGCAGGTAATAATGAAATTCTTTATAAGAGTGATTTTTTTGATTATTGTCTTAGGTGTCACAACAGGTGCCGATATGGCTTCTGAGAATTCACAATCGTTGTCTCAGTATGATAATTTAAGTAATATTTCAGCTATCTTTAATAACCATGCAGTTGTTTCCAGATTGAAATCTGTGCTGGGGAAAGATTACAATGAATTTAATCAGAATTTCGATGTTTTTGGTGAGCCTCATAAAACTAAAGAAGGTGGTTTATTCGTTGAGGGCTGGCTAAAAGATCTTTATCTTGAACAGGCTTCAGCATTTGTCATACAGCCTGATGGGGACATTTATGCTGCGTGGTTTTCTCCGGAAAACAATGAAGTGCATTATGTCACTAACGCACCGCAAAGGAAAATACAGGAAGATATTGCTGGCTGGGCGAAGCGTTTTGACAAGGTGCCGCCACCTGTTGTGACTGTTGAACACAAAAAGAACAGCAAAACAGAACGCTTTTTCGAGACAAATAAATTCAGGATTAAAATCACCTCGCTTTGTATGACTGATTCAGATTGCAATGATGTTAGCTATGAAGGCGTTCGAAAGTCAGATGGAGCAGTTGCCAGACTGAAAGGTAAAGCGATGAAAAGCGACTGTGGTAAAGCCTCTTGCCCAATTCTCACCTATACATTTAGAAATCATGATGCAAATTATATTATTAATAACGTGATCAATAATCTTTCCGTTAGTGTTAATGGTAAGCTTATACTTTCCGAAACAGGGAAGTGGAGTGATGTTCCGGATAAATAAGCAGGCTCGCGTTCTAACAACGCATTGCCGTAATGAGCATGATGCAATCGTGTGAAATGCACAATAAATTTAGTGTCCTGTCGATGGAGAGGTAAGGGCAGGGTTATAATCTTGTCTCAATCTGTAATAACAAAGATGAGTATTTAAATATGAGATTAAAATACGCAACTGGAGAGCTGGTTTTTAATGATTCTTTGAGTTTGAACCCAAAAATAACAAAGCAGGAGTTAATGTCAATCCCTGGATTTACCTGGGAGGCATGGCCAGATAATGGTGGAAATACAGTTTCATACAGAAGTGTTTTTCCGCTTAAAAAAACTAATAGCGGCGATATTTATTTGGTTGTCAGTTTTTTTGAGTCAGGTAACTCAGACGTTGCAATATCGCACTAGAACTTTGCACCAGACAAATTGTTGGCAGGCGAGCAGGAAAGCCTGGCTGGGAACGTAACTCAAAGGTTAAAACGTTGGTTTAAGGAACAAACGAGATCTTCATTACCTTTAAACGGGGTCTGGGGTAGCATTGGTGTAGCTTATGACGTTTATAACAGAACGGCTACAGTCAATTGTCACTATCGTTCTGCACCCGATAAATAGAATTAATAAAAATAACTTTTAACAATAACGAAACAGGATAAGAGGCGTGATTGTGAATGCTATTAAATTCACGATGATATTAATATGAAGGATGATGTGTTTTTTAAGCCATAAATTTAGTTTCTTGATCTTTCAGGATGCAAAATACCGCCTGATTTAGCTGAAATATCTCTTATGCTCTTGATTATAGCATATAGTTAAGTGAAATGCTAAGTGGGCTAATTGTTTATATCTATCTAATAATTAACGGGCGAATAAATATAGTTGTGAGGTCATAACATTAGGTTGTAGATTGTATTTCGATAGTGTAAAGGTCTTAAGTTTATCAATTTTTTCTGGAAGTTACTTACACTTTTATTGAGTCCATTTTTTTTGATGAGCTACTTTTACTCGACATTTAACTCTTAAGATTTCAAGAGTAATAAAGAGGGGTTTACTATGACAGTAAATAATTCAGACAAAAAGCTTTTATATTTCCTGGCTCCAGATTTGTTACGTCATTATATAGATTTTCAAAATATAGAGTCTTTTTTTTCAAGGAGCATTATGACGGGCAGAGCAAAGGAAGAAATTGATATTCATCTCATTGGCGTCAAAAATATGGGGGGCGAGGTTATAGGAAGTGTCTCGTTAAAAGAAAATCTTAGTCTCTATCAGGGATGCTATGTATATATTTTAGCTGGTTATGACAGGCACTATGGTTTTGAACTCTATCTCAATGATAAACAGACTAAAGTTCTGGGTGTTATGATTGTCAGGCTGAGAACAAAAAGTGAAAAAGAAACTCAATGGGAAAGGGATGTGTTAGGCATTAATCATCCATGAATTTTCTTAAATAATCAGGTTTTTAGTACACCAGGCAGGGCTCTGAATGGATCATAAACCCGTCAGGGCTGAAGCAAAGTCTGGAGGCCTGACAGGATGCGGCTGATATCGCTGCGGTGAGGGGGAGTTGGAGTAAAAGCAAACAATTTCCTGGCCTTAACAGGTCAAGAAAAATGAGGTGTATACGTATATCAGTCTGGGAAGGATTAAATCCCGCTCAATGAGAATCTATGGATGAGTTAAAAATGTGTGTTCCAGAGAGAAAAGACGCTGAAATGATGTTACTGAATCTTTTAACCCGCACTTTAAAAAATCAGGCTGATATTGCCCTGTTAATGGATTTAGTAAAAAAAAATGAGTACTCAATTCCAATGAAAGGTATTAGACATGAATTTGACAGCATGGAGAAACAGCCACTTACACAAGATGACTGGAATGATATGGATACATTAATGCACTATTCTGGTCCTTAGCTCTTGCTACGTAACAGAGAAAATGACTATGAAATGTAGTAGAGTTTTTTTTCACGTAATTGAAAAGGAATTTATATGATAGATCTAAGATTGTCAGAATCTGAACTCAGAACATACGCCAGGAAATATGCGCATCTCCTTCCTGAGCTATCGCCTCAACTCATCAACCGGATGGCTTACGAACATCAGCCAATGCCTGATGAAAAGCCAACGAAACCTGAGTGGATGTATACGCTCAAACAGCGCATTTCTGACGCTGAGGCTTTAGACAAAGCCAAAGGTTTACTGATTGGACTTGCTGTTGGCGATGCAGTGGGAACCACGCTGGAATTCCAGGATCGCGACAGTTCTCATGTTCATGATATGGTTGGCGGTGGTCCTTTCAATCTTAAGGCCGGAGAGTGGACCGATGACACCTCAATGGCGCTGTGTCTGGCAGAAACGTATATTGAAAAGCAAAGCTGTGACACTGATTTATTCAGGAAAAAGTTAATTCAGTGGTACAAAACGGGGCATAATAGCGCGAATGGAATCTGTTTTGATATCGGTAATGCGACCCGCTATGCTCTTGAACAAGTAATTAAACATGGTACTGATTGGATTGGTAACACCGCCCCTGATACGGCTGGGAACGCCTCGTTGATTCGTCATGCACCCGTAGCAATTTTTAGGCGAAAATCATTCATTGATGGCTGGCGTGATGCCAAAAGGCAAAGTACAGCAACACATCGAGCACCAGAGTCAATAAATAGCTGTCAGTATTTGAATTCCATTTTACATTATCTTTTAAATGGTTTTGATAAAAATGAAGCCCTCGCGCCTCATAAAATGTCTTTACTGGTAAGACTTCTGATCATCAATGCCGGTGAATATAAAGAAAAGCATCGTGATCAAATCCGCTCTTCTGGCTATGTCATCGACACCCTTGAGGCCGGATTATGGGCCGTCTGGCATACAGACAATTTCAAAGATGCCATTTTGCTGGCAGCAAATCTTGCTGATGATGCTGATAGCGTGGCAGCCACCGCAGGCCAGTTAGCAGGCGCTTTGTATGGACTGTCAGGCATTCCTGCAGAGTGGGTTGATAAAATAGTCGATAAAGACAGAATTCTTTCGATGGCAGAAGAGCTGTTTCACCTCGCACCGGAAGAAACGGATTAATTTCAGGTCTGAGATTCTTTTGTTGCCCTGATACAACCCGGCAGGGCCGCTGGCATTCGCCATGAATGCTCTCATCAGCGGCCCGGCGTTAGTGACTCCGTAAGCCATTTCCTCCCCTTGCCCATATCCTTCCCTCCTTCCCGAACACAATCTTTTTCCTATGACCCACCTCTTCTTTTACTCCATTCCCTGTCCCAAACCCCCTGAAAAACCCACCCATCATCACTGTTACCTCTGGCTATAACCTGCCGTTATACCCTCCTGCTAAACAAGCATTCGTCACCTTTCATAACGCATGAAATAGTGGTTTCAGAACCTGATCTTTTGGCTGAAACGAGAGACAACATGCTAATCCCACAACCCTATTTACTCTTTCTTGGCGATGTAACCGATCCCCTCGCGGCAAAAACGGCGCGCGGCGTTCATATCTGGCGGCCGGAGCAGTGCGTTGGCGAAATCAAACTGCCGGGCTGTACGGTCAGCCTGGGTCTGGATGAACTGGATATTCCCGGTGCCATAGCGCGCGGCGCAAAAACGCTGGTGCTTGGCACAGCCAATGCCGGCGGCTATCTGCCTGCACACTGGCTTGAAACCATCAAAAGTGCCATTAAAGCAGGCATGAATGTTGCCAGTGGTCTGCACCATCGGCTGGTGGATGAGCCGGAACTGGTAGCGCTTGCGCAGGCTTCGGGTGTTGAGCTTTTTGACCTGCGTCATATGCGACCAGCGCTTAGTGTGGGCAGCGGTAAGAAGCGTTCAGGTAAGCGGATACTGACGGTGGGTACGGACTGCTCAGTGGGCAAAATGTACACCTCACTGGCGCTGGAAGCGGCAATGCGTGCGCGTGGCATGAAAGCTGATTTTCGTGCCACGGGGCAGACCGGCATTCTGGTCGCAGGTGAGGGCATTGCTGTCGATGCGGTCATCGCTGATTTTATTGCTGGTGCAGCAGAAGCGCTGTCACCGGCGAATGACGAGGACCACTGGGATATCGTCGAAGGTCAGGGCTCTCTGTTCCATCCCTCTTATGCGGGCGTGAGTATGGGGCTGATGCACGGTGCGCAACCACACTGGCTGGTCATGTGCCATGAAATGGGACGTCCTCATATGCGTCACCTGCCACACCAGCCGATGGTCAGCCTGCAGGCGTGCGTTGAAGCCAATCTGCGTGCCGCGCAGGTGACCAGTGAGTCGGTTCAGCTGGCGGGTTTTGCTATCAACACCTCAAATTACAGTGAAGAAGAGGCGCTCGCTTATTGCGCCGAAATCAGCGCTGAGTTCGGCTTACCGGCCACAGATCCTGTGCGTTTTGGTATTGATGATATCGCCGCACTGCTTCAGGAGCGTGGCTGAAATGAGACAGTTGCAGATTGAGGTGGTGGAGCTGCCGCTGGCCCGGCCTTTTGCTATCGCACGCGGAACCCGTACCGCCGTGACGGTTGTCCGGGTCACGCTGGAGCAGGAAGGGTTCATCGGGCAGGGCGAATGTACCCCGACGGCCCGCTACGATGAGACGCCCGACAGCGTTCAGGCCCTGCTCGAAGCGGTACGCACTGACGTGGAGTCGGGTCTCAGCCGTCATGATCTGCAACACCGTTTACCCGCAGGTTCAGCGCGCAACGTGCTGGACAGTGCGCTATGGCGACTTAATGCCGCACGGGGAAATCAGACGCTGTGGCAAATGAGTGCGTGCTCTCAGCCAGTGTCGGTGGTGACGGCAGAAACCCTCAGCCTGGATACACAGGAATTGATGGCTCTCGCGGCGGCGGATGCTGTGTCACGTGGCGCCATCCTGCTCAAAATTAAGCTCGACCGCAGGGAGATTCTGGAAAAAGTGGCGGCGATTCGTGCGGCGGCACCGCATGCCACGCTCATTATCGATGCCAATGAAGCCTGGTCGGGGCTGGACCTGGAAAGCCTGCTGGTGGCACTGAAGGCCTTCAACATCGCGATGGTGGAGCAACCCCTTCCCGCCGGACAGGATCATGACCTGCAACGCTTTAAGCATCCGATACCGGTCTGTGCTGATGAGAGCTGCCATACGCGGGCAGACATTGCCGGATTACGCGATCGTTACGAGATGGTCAACATCAAACTGGATAAGTGCGGTGGCCTGACCGAAGCGCTGGCGATGGTGGAGGAAGCCCGGATGCTGAATATGCGCATCATGGTCGGTTGCATGCTGGGATCGTCACTGGCCATGGAGGCCGCATTGCCCGTCGCGGTTAACGCTGAGTTCGTCGATCTGGATGGGCCTATCTGGCTTGCCGCCGACAGTTCTCCTTTCCTGAGCTACTCCGAAGGCCGTATCTGGCTATAACTCTGCGAGGCGACGATGACGGACACACAACGTACTTCCCCGGCAACCCGCGCGGCTTCGCCATCTCCCGTGCTGGCGATTCAGGATCTCAGCGTCTCATTTCATGGCCGCAGCGGTGAGAATCAGGCACTCAAAGGCATCAGTTTTGCCATTAATCCGGGTGAAATTGTCGCCGTGGTGGGTGAAAGCGGATCGGGTAAATCGGTCACGTCACTGGCGGTGATGGGCCTGCTGGCAAACAACGGCCGTGTCGATCGTGGCAGCATGCAGTTTCGCGACCGCAGCGGAAAAGTGCATGCGTTAGAAACGCTGGATGACGCTCAGCGCCGCACGTTGCGTGGACGTGAAATGGCGATGATCTTTCAGGAACCCATGACCTCGCTGAATCCGGTGCTGCGCATTGATGATCAACTTACCGAGGCATTACGCGATCATCATCTGTGCGACAGAAAGCAGGCCCATGCGCGCGTACGTGAACTGCTGCGACAGGTGCGTATCGCCGATGTGGACCGCGTCATGAAAAGCTATCCGCACTCGCTGTCAGGCGGCATGCGGCAGCGTGTGATGATTGCGCAGGCCCTTGCCTGTGATCCGCAACTCCTGATTGCTGATGAGCCTACCACGGCCCTGGATGTCACCGTGCAGGCGCGCATTCTTCACATACTGCGTGACCTGCAACGCGAGAAACAGATGGCGGTGCTGTTTATCACCCATGATATGGGCGTGGTTGCGGAAATCGCCGATCGCGTGGTGGTCATGCTGCGAGGCGAAGTGGTCGAGCAGGGAACCGTGTCTGAGATTTTTGCCGCCCCGCAGCACGCTTATACCCAGGCGTTACTGGCTGCCGTACCCAGACTCGGCGATATGCGGGAACACGCGTGGCCGCACCGCTTTCCTCTGCCCGGTGCGCGGGGCTCTGTGCAAAGCGAGCAGCAAACCGCGCGCTATGACGAGGCGCCGCTGCTGGATGTACGCGGGTTGAAAGTCTATTACCCCATCCGCAGCGGCATCTTATCGGGCCTGACGCATCATGTGCATGCGGTGGAGCAGGTTGATTTCAGTCTGTGGCCAGGTGAAACCCTGGCGATCGTGGGCGAAAGCGGCTGTGGCAAATCGACAACCGGACGGGCGCTGATGCGCCTCATCAACAGTGAGGCTGAAAGCATTCATTTTGAAGGAAAGGAAATCTCTGACCTGAAAGAGGCGGAGTTCCAGCCGCTCCGGCGTGAAATCCAGATGGTGTTTCAGGATCCCTATGCGTCTCTGAATCCCCGCCTGACAGTAGGTTTCACCATTGCCGAGCCGTTGCTGTTACATGGCATGGTCTCTTCACTGGAACAGGCCTCTCCACAGATCGATGCGCTGCTGAAAAGCGTCGGCCTCCTGCCAGAGCACGCGCGTCGTTATCCGCACGAATTTTCTGGCGGTCAGCGTCAGCGTATTGCCATTGCCCGCGCCATGGCGCTGAAACCGAAAGTGATTATTGCGGATGAAGCGGTGTCGGCGCTCGATGTCTCAATTCAGGCGCAGGTGGTGAATCTGATGATGGACCTGCAGCAGCAAACGGGCGTGGCATGGATTTTCATCTCTCACGACATGGCGGTCGTCGAGCGTATTGCGAATCGCGTCGCGGTGATGTACCTCGGCCAGATAGTCGAGCTTGGACCGCGCCAGTCCGTCTTTAATCAGCCGCAACATCCCTATACACAACGTCTGCTGGCCTCCGTGCCGGTCGCAGATCCAGAGAACCGTCAGCCCCGACTTTTCGATGACAGCGAAATTCCCTCGCCGTTGCGTAAGGTGGGCGAAACGGTCACTAAACCCCGTTATCGCCAGGTTGCGCCCCAGCACTGGGTCGCTGACGGCATTGCATTGCAGTAATCCTCAACGACCAGGAGAATGTATGAAAACGCTTTTTCGCCGCACTACGCTAGCCCTCGCACTGACGACGACGCTGGTCATGACTGCGCAGGCACAGGATCTGCGCATTTCAATGTATGCCGATATCACGGGGCTGGATCCGCACGACACCTCGGATAATGTCAGCTATTCGGTTCAGAGCGGCATCTTCGAGCGCCTGTTCCAGTTTGATCCTCAGATGAAGCTGCAGCCCTGGCTGGCGACCGGTTATACCTCCAATGACAGTGCCACCGAATTTACGCTGACGCTGCGCAAAGGCGTCACTTTCCAGGACGGTACCCCTTTTGATGCCGAAGCCGTCAAAGCTAACCTTGAGCGTCTGGCAGACCAGAAAAAAGGGCTGAAGCGTAACAGCCTCTACAAAATGATCGATAAGGTCACGGTGCTGGCACCCGACCAGGTGAAAATCGATCTCAATCAGTCGTTCGGGGCCTTTATCAACACGCTGGCGCATCCTTCCGCCGTGATGTGGAGCCCATCCATTCTTAAGCAATATCCGGACGAAGCGCAGTTGCGGCTGCATCCGGTGGGAACCGGTCCGTTTACCTTTGTTGACTGGAAACCGGGCAAAGCCGTTACCCTGGCCAGATATGCAGGCTACTGGCAGAAGGGATGGCCTAAAGTCGACCATGTTATTTTCTCGCCGAGTCCGGAAGATGCGACACGAGTAGCGGCGCTGAAATCGGGTCAGGTGGATGCCATCTGGCCGCTGCCGTCAGACCTGATCGCGGCCGTGAAGCAGGACAGCCATCTCTCCATTCAGCGCGATCCGAGCATTTATCTTTATTACATGGCGATCAACACGCAGCACAAACCGCTGGCCGATGTTCGGGTGCGTCAGGCAATCAACTACGCGATCGACCGTAATCTGTGGCTGAAAGTGGCCTTTGCCGGTCTGGGCAAACCGGCCACCTCCGCGATACCGGAAGGCGTACAGTTCTATCAGAAACAGGGCGATCCTGAGTACAGTTATGCGCCGGATAAGGCCAGAGCCTTGCTGAAAGCGGCGGGCTATCCGGACGGGCTGGATCTGAAGCTCTGGGTAACGAATGCCACGGCCAGCGTCCGTGCCGCTCAGGTGCTGAAAGCACAACTGGCCACGGCGGGCATTCGTGTCACGGTAACCCCGATGGATTCCGGCACGCGCAATGCAAAATTGTGGGGCGTTCAGGACCCGAAAAAGGCGGAGTTTGACCTCTATTATGGCGGCTGGTCGACCTCAACCGGTGATGCCGACTGGGCGCTGCGTCCGCTGTTTGCCACCGAATCCTGGGTGCCGACCTCCTATAACGTCTCTTACTTCAGCAACCCTGACGCAGACAAAGCGATAGCGGCCGGGCTGGCGACGGCCGATCCGGCAAAGCGTGGCATCGCCTATGCCCAGGCGCAGAAGGTGTTGTGGAAAGAAGCCCCGGTGGCGTTCCTTGGCACGCCAGACAATCTGGTGGGCAAGCGCAACACGCTCGGCGGCGTTTCGATGCTGCCTGATGGAAATTTACTGTTCACTCAGGCGTCCTTTAAATAAGACGGTTTCTTCTTTCTCGCCCCCTGTCCGCGACGGGTCGGGGGCGTGAGGAGGCCAGTCGCACCTCATTTCAGGGAATGGCATGTTTGCATACATCATTCGCCGATTGCTGGAGATGATCCCGGTTTTGCTGGTGGTCTCGTTGCTGGTTTTCGGTTTTATCAAGCTCATGCCGGGCGACCCGGCGCGCATTTATGCCGGGCCGGATGCGCCGGTTGAGGCGATCGAAGCGGCGCGTCAGCATCTCGGGCTTAACGATCCGCTGCCGCAGCAGTATGTTCACTGGATCGGCAGCCTGTTGCAGGGCTATCTGGGCACCACGTATCGCACCCAGCAACCCGTGCTGACGGTGATCAGGGAAGGCTTCATGCCGACGCTGTGGCTCGCCCTGGCGGGTTTTACCTGGTCCGTCATTCTCGGTTTGTTATTCGGCGTGATGGCTGCACTGAAACGGGGACGATGGCAGGACTGGACGCTGATGAGCGCGGCGGTAGGCGGCATTTCAATGCCGGCCTTCTGGCTGGGACTGTTGCTCATCCAGTTCGTCGCGATGCCTTTCGGGCTGTTCTCAGTCAGCGGCTTTAACCAGGCCAGCGATATTGTCCTGCCCGCCATCACGCTGGGTGCGTCGGTTGCGGCGGTCATGGCGCGTTTTACCCGCTCGGCCTTCCTGGAGGTCGCGCAGGAAGACTACGTGCGGACCGCCAGGGCAAAAGGGCTGCGTAACCGCCTGGTGACGTGGAAACATGTGATGCGCAATGCGCTCATCCCGGTGATTACCATGCTGGGCCTGCAGTTCGGTTTTCTGCTGGGCGGATCCATCGTCGTGGAGAGTGTTTTCAACTGGCCCGGCTTAGGCTGGTTATTGATTGAGTCGATCAAAGCGCAGGATCAGCCGGTGATTCAGGCGCTGGTGATGCTGTTCGTGTTTGAGTTTATCGTGATTAATCTGCTGGTCGATCTGCTATACGCGGTGGTCAATCCGGCTATTCGTCTGCGACAGGAGCCGAAATGAGTATTCAATCGCTGACTGAAAACCCACCTCAGATCATCCGTTCGCCGTGGCGCGACTTCCTGCATGCCTTTGTGCGTAACCCTCTGGCGCTGGTTTCAGGCGGGTTCGTCCTGTTATTGATTGTGGTGGCGATTTTTGCGCCCTGGCTGGCACCCTGGGATCCCATGGCCCCGGACTGGATGGCGTTATCATCGCCACCCACGGCGGCACACTGGATGGGGACCGACGAACTGGGGCGCGATCTGCTCAGTCGCATTATCTATGGCGCGCGTATCTCGCTCTATATCGGCGTGCTGTCGGTGACGATCGGTATGCTGGTTGGGGTCATGCTGGGTTTACTGGCGGGCTATTACGGCGGCTGGGTCGATATGCTGATCATGCGCGGTGCCGACGTATTATTTGCCTTTCCGGGCATGTTGCTGGCCATTGCGGTGGTGGCGCTGCTGGGGACGGGCCTGAACAATGTCATTATCGCAGTCGCGGTATTCAGCGTACCGGTATTTGCGCGTATCGTGCGGGCGTCAACGCTCTCTCTGAAGCAGGCTGCCTATGTTGAAGCCGTGCGCTGTGCCGGTGCGCCAGACCGGGTGATTATTCTGCGGCATATTCTGCCCGGCACGCTCTCCAGCGTGATTGTCTACTTCACCATGCGCATCGGCACCAGTATTCTGACCGCGGCGGGCCTGAGTTTTATCGGACTGGGTCCGGAGCCAGACGTGCCGGAATGGGGCAATATTCTGGCGATGAGTCGCAGCATGATGATGGCCGGATCCTGGCATATGAGCGTATTTCCGGGGCTGGCGATCTTTATCACCGTGCTGGCATTCAATCTGCTTGGAGACGCGCTGCGCGACACGCTCGATCCCAAACTCAAGGGCTGACTATGGATTTCCAACAACGGCAGCGCGACCTGCTGCTGGATCGCTGGCGTGACAGACGTCAGCTTGGGCAGCCGCGAAGCGCATGCGGCCCCACTAATCGCATCAGTGATGTTGCGGGCGTACGTGTCGGACATTACACGCTGAATGAAGGCGAAAAGCAGACTGGCGTCACCGCTATCGTACCGCCGGGCGACAATCTGTTTCTCACGCCGCTGCCGTGTGGCGCTGAGGTGCTGAACGGCTTTGCGAAACCCGTCGGACTGGTCCAGATAGAGGCGCTGGGCGTGCTTCAGACGCCGATCCTGCTCAGTAACACGCTGGCGGTCGGCACGCTGTTTACCACGCTGGTGCGGGATGCCATCCGTCGCAACCCGGAACTGGGCCGCACGTTGCCCACGGTCAACCCACTGGCGCTGGAGTGCAACGATGGCTGGCTGAATGATATCCAGGCGCTGGCTATCAGTGAGGCGATGGCGCAGGCGGCGCTGCAGACGGCCTCCGCCGACTTTGCGCGTGGCAGCGTCGGCGCGGGACGCGGGATGAGCTGTTTCAGCCTGAAAGGGGGCATCGGAACCGCCTCACGCGTGATTCCCTCGCTCAACGCCACGCTTGGCGTGCTGGTGCTGGCCAATTTCGGCGCGCTGGAGGCGTTAACGCTGGATGGCGTGCGGGCGGGTGAGATGATTGCGCCGCTGCTGGCGGGAGATGCGCCACAGCTCGATGCCGGTTCTGTCATCATCATCATGGCGACGGATGCACCGCTGGACGCCCGTCAGCTGAAGCGCATTGCGAAGCGGGCCGGTGCTGGTCTGGGACGGCTGGGCAGTTACTGGGGCCACGGCTCCGGCGATATTGCGGTGGCATTTTCAACACAACCGCTGCCTCAGCCGCCACAGGACGACATGCTGGAGCCGCTGCTTGCGGCGGCGGCGGATGCAACGGAACAGGCTGTACTGGATGCCTTGTTGAGCGCAGAGGCGGTTACCGGCTTTCGCGGTCATCATCGCCCCTCACTGACGCAGATTCTGGATAAATTAACCTCATGAAAATTTTTATCTCGGCCGACATTGAAGGTATCGCGGGGGTCATGCGCCCGGAGCAATGTACACCTGGTCTCCCGGAACATCAGCTAGCCCGCGGACTGATGGAGCAGGAGGTGAATGCCGCGATCGAAGGGGCTTTCGCAGGCGGGGCAACGGAAGTGGTTGTGGCAGACAGCCATGCTCAGATGACCAATTTACGTGCGGAAAATATCGATCCCCGCGCCCGACTGGTGCAGGGAAAACCCCGCTGCCTGTCGATGGTGGAGGGGATAGAACAGCAGACGTTCGACGGGCTGTTTCTGGTGGGATTTCACAGCGCAGCAGGTGAATCCGGCGTACTGGCGCATACCATCAACGGCCGGGCATTCTGGCGTATCCATATCAATGGTCTGGTGATGGGAGAAACCGATATTTATGCCGCCGCCGCCGCTGAACAGGGCACGCCATTGCTGCTGGTCACCGGCGACGATCAGTTACAGAACTGGATAGCGGAACACTACCCGTCAGTCGATTACGTCTGTGTGAAACGCGCCATTTCACACACCAGCGCGGAATCCATCAGTCCGCAGGCGGCCCAGCGTGCCATCGCTGCCGCCGCCAGCGCCGCACTGCAACATCCCCCTCAGGTGAGCACAACCCGCCTGACGGCACCTTACGCGATGCAGCTTCAGGCCACTAAACCGGTGCTGGCCGATCTGTTCAGCCTGATCCCCGGCGTCACGCGCCTCGATGCCGTTACCGTGGCGTATCAGGCGGAGAAGATGGAGACGTTAATCAGCTTACTCAGCGCATTCTCTTATCTGGCGAGTACCCAGTCGTAGCGGCATTATCCCTGGGTGACTGCGCCGGTTTTGCGGTACAGTTTTTGCTTCATGATCATGATGGCTCTTTCACTCTCCGCCGGTGCAGCTGGTCGGAGAGGCCTCCGTGTTCGCTATTCCATCCAGGGTAAATCACCATGCGGCTCCGCCATATAGAGGTCTTTCAGGCCATCGTACAGACCGGCAGCATCAGCGCAGCGGCGCGCCTGCTGAATGTGTCGCAGCCGAATATCAGCCGTGTGCTGAATCACGCTGAGCAGCAGCTGGGATTTGCGCTGTTTGAGCGACGGCTACAGGGAATGAGTGTGACGGCAGAAGGGCGACGCCTGCTGCCTGAAATAGAGGATCTCTGCCAGCGCCTGCAATCTATCACCCAGCTCACCGAGCAGCTACGGCGTGGCGAAGGGCAATTAGTCCGCGTCGGGGCGGCGCACGCGTTTGGTCAGATGGTGATGGCTCCTGCGCTGGTCACCTGGCGGCAACAGATGGCCTCCGTCAGTGTGGAACTGGTCACCGAGCACTTCAGTACCTTATGCCAGATGATTCTGGAGAATCAGCTCGACTTCGCGCTGGTTTTTGGTCAGCAGGTCGATGCGGATCTGCTGGCTGAACCTCTGTTCCAGTCCTCGATGGTGGCGCTGTTACCGCTCCATCATCCCCGGCATGAACCCGTTACGCTGGCGTGGTTGTGCAACAATAATTTACTGATGATGCAGGCGCAGGATCCGCTGGGGCGCGTACTGCATCGTGCGCTGCGCGATAAAAAACTGAACCCGGCCGTCTCGCTGTCGATCAAAACCTACTCGGTCATTGCGGATATGGTGCTGGCAGGCGGCGGCGCGGGCGTCGTGGATCTCTTCACTGCCTGTCGCTATGCCGAACAGTTAAAACTGCTGCCTATCGCGCAGCCCCTGCCGTTTGAAGTGATGCTGATCAGTCGTCGTGACCAGCCTCAGTCGCAGTCAACTTTGCAACTTAAGCAGGTCATCCGTAACAGACTGTGGGAGATCGCCCGGCAGTGTGAGACGCAGTTTATCCATGGCTGAACAGGTGCCTGCGGAGGCATTTTGCTTGAAGTTCGACCAGTTATTGACCCCGGTGTGGCGTGAAATCACGCTCAGAGCGTCTGTATCACAATGGTGCGCGCTGCACTGACATCATGCGCATTCATCTCCCCATCAGGCCTCTGCACCGCCATACTCCGCTGTTTTAACAGTTGGCGCAGTAATTGCTTTCTGAAAGTTACCGCATCCTGCCTGGCAGGAACAGGCACCGTAGCCTGGTAAGCGGCTTGTGGCGACCCGCCACTCCACAACATCGATTTCAGGCGAAGAAGCCCTACCGGCAATGCTGTCGGCAGGGCTTTTTTTTGGAGTAAATCTATGAATAAGTTGAAAGCTTGGTTTCAGGGGCCGCAGGATATCACCGAAGCAGAGGCCGTTGAGGATTACGCGGTTGGCCGCGTGCCGTCGCACTATCGCTGGCCCATCCCGGCCATTATTCTGGTGTTGCTTGGCAACTCTACCGCTATGTTCTGGTTCAGCCTTGGCGCGGACATGAGCTACCAGGTCGGCTGGCCAATGTTGCTGCTGCCGATAGGTTATATGGTGGTGTTCGCCACCCTGATTGGCTCATGCATTATGAAGATGGCGAGCAAAGAGGGACTTTCACTCAATCTGATGACGCGCGGCCTGGGGTTTGGCTATATGGGCTCAGCCGTCACCTCGCTGATTTACGCGGTGAACTTCATTTTCTATTTCCTGTTCGAAGGCACCATTGTTTCCCACGCCATCGCCAACTATGCGGGCGTGCCGGTCAACTCCCCGATCGGTATCGCCATCTTTGCGCTGATGGGGCTGGCCGCCATCTGGTTTGTCTGGAAAGGCATGTCATCAATGCAATTTCTGCAAACCTGGGGCGTTCCCATTTTCATTGTGCTGTTTGGCTTTTGTATCTGGCAATTAACGCACCACTATCCGGCGGTCAGCTTCAGCGGCTGGCAGCCAAAAGGGGAGGTCGACAGTAACGCATTGTGGCTGGTGATGAATATGGCCAACGGGCAGATTGTTTTTCAGGGCCTGATGGCCACCGACTACGGTCGTTTTGCCCGTCCGGGCATCAGTCATAAAGGCACCGCAACGATCATGCTGGGGATGCTGATCCCGATTGTCGTGGTCATGCTGTTTGGCGCCTTTATGGCCTATACCCTGATGCCGCATATTCAGGGCGAAGATGTCTGGTCGCTGGCGCTCGATCCGGGCTTCGTCTTCCCGCTGATTATTGGTCTGACCGGCGTGTTATTTGCGGTGATTACCCAGATCCGCATTAACGTGCTCAATCTCTACTCAGGTTCAATTGCACTGTCGAATACCATGGATATGGCGTTTAACTATCGGCCTGGGCGTCAGTGGTGGATGTTACTGGTCTGGCTGCTCGGCGTGGTGTTCTATATCTGCAATATCCTGCAGTACACCGGCACTTTCCTGTCCATTACCGGCATTCTCACCAACACCTGGGTATTTATTATCCTTGCTGATTACTTTATCTGCCGCAAAGTGCTGCACCTTGCGCCATCTGATTTCGTGGAGTTCCGCAAAGCGTATCTGCGTATGTGGAACCCGTCCGGCGTCATTGCGTTGTGCGTCGCTGTTGCAATCGGCGCGGCGGGCGTGCTAGGCCTCTATCCGATGGTGTACGCCTCGTTTATTGCCATGCTGGTTGGCCCTGTGCTGCATGTCGCGATCAGCGTGGCCACCCGCGGCAGCTATTACTTCAAAACCTTCCCTGAAGATATGCAAACCAACTGGAAACCCTCCGATGCTTACCAGGGACCGAAACCGGTATTTAATCCGTTACTGAGCAAGGAGGCAGAATAATGCGCATCAATGTTGCAACCATCCAGTTTGAACCCACGCAGTTCAGAAAAGAGGAGAACGTTGCTCGCCTGCTGGCACTGGCAACCCAGGCCGCGCGGGGTGGCGCGCGTTTGATCGTTATGCCGGAAATGGCCACCACCGGTTACTGCTGGCTGGATCGCGCGGAAGTCGCCCCCTATGTCGAAACGGCGGACGGTGCCACCAGCCAGGCATTTGCTGCCATTGCGCGGGAGTTTAACTGCTTTCTGGTCTTCGGCATGCCGGAGCGGGACACGGTCACCGACCTCTACTATAACAGCGCCATTCTGGTCGGGCCGCAGGGCGTAATCGGCGTTCACCGTAAAACTCACCCCTATATTTCAGAACCCAAATGGGCGGCGAACGGTGATAGCGGTCATCAGGTATTTCAGACGGAGATCGGCAATATTGCGCTGTTGATCTGTATGGATATTCACTTTATTGAAACCGCCCGGCTGGCCGCGCTGGGTGGGGCGCACATGATCTGCCACATCAGCAACTGGCTGGCTGAACGCACGCCAGCGCCTTACTGGCTTACGCGCGCCTGGGAGAATGGCTGTGCGCTGATTGAAAGTAACCGCTGGGGATGGGAGCGGGGCGTGCAGTTCAGCGGCGGCAGTTGCATCGTGGATAGCCACGGACATCTGCTGGCCAGTTGCGACAGCGGCGATCGGATACTCAGTGCTGAATTACCCCTTCCAGAGCAGAATCCGCAACTGAATAAACGTCGGCCTGAGCTGTATCAGCGTTTGATGACCAACACGTTCTTCTGGAATCCAGGGGACTTTTTTGGCTTATATGGCCGTAATCCCTTGCCCGACGGTAAAGCTTCACGCCTTGCGGTGGCGCAGTTTCGTCCGCAAGACGATGTTGATGCCAATCTGGCACAGATTCGGCAGAAGGCCGAAGAGGCGAAATCGGGCGGCGCAGAACTGCTGGTATTGCCGGAACGCGCGCTGACCGGCGGTGAAGGTAGCCGCTGTGCACTTAAACGGGATGATGCGCCTGTACAGGCGCTGATCGCGCTGGCAATGGAACTGGATATCGCGCTGCTGGTGGGGTTCGCCGAACAGGAAGGGGAGCAGTGCTATAACAGCGCGGTACTGGTGAGTAGTGAGGGGGTGAGTGCCCACTATCGGCAGATTCATGTCAGTGACCAGGATCGGTACTGGGCCAGCGCAGGCAATCAATGGGTGACGTGCGATCTGCCCTGCGGGCGGGTCGGTATTTTGCTGGGTGAGGATCTGCTGGTGCCGGAAGCCGCACGGATTCTGGCGCTGGAAGGCTGCGACATCATTGCCTGTCCGGCGCGGCTTCATTCACCTGCGCCCATGGCGCACGCAGGCACGGCGATCCCCCACGTCTGGCCGATTCCGCGCGGCGCCGATCCTTACCACTGGCTGCTGCCGCGCGTTCGCGCGGGTGAGAACAACGTCTGGCTGGCGTTTGCTAACTGGCCAGCCGCGGAAGGCGAAAGCTTTGGTCTGAGCGGGATATTTGGCCCCGATACGTTTGCTTTTCCGCGTCAGGAAGCGAAAGCGACCGGTGCGAAGGGGCTGGCGGTGCTGGATATCTCCACGGGGTCAGCCGGTACGTCATATCCCGATCATGTTGTCAGACGTAAAGACCTGGTGCTGATGCGTCAGCCGCATTACTACACGGCGCTGGTTGCTAAACCACCGCGATGACCCCAAGACGCGGCCTGTGGTGGGCCGCGTTGATTCAGGAGCTATTATGTCTGTCACTCAGCCGCTGCCTAAACGCGTTATTCCGGTCGGTATTCTCTATTCTGTTTCTGGCGATTATGCGGTTATCGGGCGTGAGATGCTCAACGGCATTCTGCTGGCAATTGAGGAGATAAACGCCAATCCCGCCCATCAATTCACCCTTGCGCCTGTAATCCGCGATCCGCAGGGTTCGCTGGATCTCTACTACGAATATTGCCACGACTTACTCTATCGCCACGGTGTGCGTCATGTAATTGGCTGCTACACGTCCGCGGCGCGTAAGACCATTCTGCCGTTGATCGAAGGGGCCAACGCGCTGCTGTGGCACTCCGCACGCTATGAGGGGTTTGAGAGCAGTAATAGCGTGATTTATCTGGGTGCCACCCCTAATCAGCATATTTTGCCGATGCTTAGCTGGCTCCTGCAGCAGCAGGCGGCGGAGATCTATCACATCGGTTCAAACTATGTCTGGTCCTGGGAGATGGATCGCATCACCCGTGAAGCCGTCATCCCTGCGGGCGGCAGCGTGCTGCAAAGTAAATTACTGCCGATGGGCGAAGAAGATGTCGAGACGTTAATCGCCGATATCATCGCCTGCCGGCCGAAAGTCCTCCTGAATACCCTGGTCGGGAAAAGCGCCTACAGTTTTTATCGCGCCTGGCATCAGGCCTGCCAGCAGCAGCCGTGGTTAAACGAGGTGCTGAAGCTCAGCCTGACCTTATGTGAACCGGAAGTTAAGTTAATTGGCGCAGAAGCGTTAGAGGGATATCTGGTTTCGGCAAGCTGGTTTCAGTCGATAGACAGCATCGCCAACCGACGTTTTCTGAGCAGCTATCACCAACGCTTTGGTGAGCATGTTTCGCCGTCAGTTGACAGCGAGAGTGCCTGGCTGGCCGGACATTTGCTGGCGAGAGCCATTGCGCGCCACGGCAATGATGACGTCGAAGGTGTGCGCAATGCGGTATTACAGGATGAAATGGATTCGCCAGCCGGGCGGATCCGCCTTAACGCCGGGAATAATCACTGCTGGCTGACCCCGCATCTGGCGCGTTGCCATAACGGCAGGCTGGAGAGTTTCTGGCAGGCTGATGCGCCGGTGGAACCTGATCCCTGGCTGGCCTGGGTGGATCTCGCGAGCCTCATGCAGCGCGGAGGTCCCGCATGAGCCGAAAAAACGTGCAGATGCGCGGATTAAAAGTCTGTGTGATCGGCTGTTCCGACCGTGATAACCACCATCTGGCGCAGCAGTTTAGCCGCATAGGGATTGAGGGCCTGTTCTGTGCGGCGTTTCCGGACGAGAACCAGCTGGCTGACCAGCAGCTGTTGGTGTTCGACGGCGATAACTCCACCCTGTTTCACCCCACGAACCCGCTTCCCTGGCCCGCGCTGCCAAAGATTGCGCTGACCGCCATTGAAACGCCATCGCGTTTACAGTGGATTGCCGAACAGAAGATCGACAGCTATATGCGTAAACCGGTGCGCTTTGATGGTGTGATGACTGCTTTTACCCTGGCGCTCTATCATGCTGCACATATCAATCAGCTTGAAGCGCAACTCCGGCGGCAGGAGGAGCGACTTCGGGCACGGAAGTTTCTGTTTTCCGCGCAACTGCGGGTGATGTCTGCACTACGGCTGGAGGAGGATGACGCCTATAGCCTGCTGCGCCGTGCCTCAATGGCGCAACACATGACCATTGAAAACCTCAGTTGTGAGTTGCTGAACGATACAGATTCCTGGCTCAACCGGTTGAGATCAATGCTGGCGGAGTAGGGTAATTTGCTTAGTGAGGGGCTGTACAAAAATGGCTTCAGGAAGAGGCCGGAGTGTCGTTGTTGCGGGGTTAAGTCAGACATTATGAAATAAAAAATCCACGCAATGGCGTGGATTTCAGGGAGTCTGTCTGACTTCATGGGATTGCTGAAACCCCATAAGCCAGCAAAGTTAAATCAGACGTTGAACAGGAAGTTCATCACATCGCCATCTTTCACGATGTACTCTTTACCTTCTGAACGCATCTTGCCGGCTTCTTTCGCGCCTTGCTCGCCTTTGTAAGCGATGAAGTCTTCAAACGCGATGGTCTGGGCGCGGATAAAGCCTTTCTCGAAGTCGGTATGGATTTTACCGGCTGCCTGTGGGGCCGTTGCGCCAACCGGGATAGTCCATGCACGCACTTCTTTCACGCCAGCGGTGAAATAGGTCTGCAGGTTCAGCAGGGAGTAACCGGCGCGGATCACGCGGTTTAGACCCGGCTCTTCCAGTCCCAGTTCGGCCATGAACTCGTCACGGTCTTCATCTTCCAGCTCGGCAATGTCCGACTCGACGGCGGCGCACACGGGTACCACGACGGAACCTTCTGCTTCAGCAATAGCGCGAACCTGATCCAGGTATGGGTTGTTCTCGAAACCATCTTCATTGACGTTCGCAATGTACATCGTTGGTTTCAGCGTCAGGAAGCTCAGATAGCGTATGGCCGCTTTGTCGTCCGCATCCAGGTCCAGTGAGCGCAGCATGCCCGCTTCAGAAAGATGCGGCAGGCACTTCTCCAGCGCAGCCAGCTCAGCTTTGGCATCTTTGTCACCGCCTTTGGCTTTCTTCTGCACACGCTGAATGGCACGTTCACAGGTCTCAAGATCGGACAGCGCCAGTTCGGTGTTGATGACATCAATATCTTCAGCCGGGTTAACTTTACCCGCAACGTGAATGATGTTGTCATTTTCAAAGCAGCGCACCACGTGGCCGATCGCTTCGGTTTCGCGGATGTTGGTCAGGAACTGGTTGCCCAGGCCTTCACCTTTTGACGCGCCTTTTACCAGACCCGCGATATCGACGAATTCCATGGTAGTCGGCACCACGCGCTGCGGCTTAACAATCTCAGAAAGCTGGTCGAGACGCAGGTCAGGCATTGGCACCACGCCCGTGTTTGGCTCAATGGTGCAGAAGGGGAAGTTAGCCGCTTCGATGCCCGCTTTAGTCAGCGCGTTAAACAGAGTGGATTTACCGACGTTCGGCAGGCCCACGATACCGCATTTGA
>Ga0308156_1000576_pt1 | contig 67437 bp, 59 predicted proteins | sample PhyAR2_FD_201041 | JGI IMG/M metagenome (GOLD analysis project Ga0308156, IMG submission 201041) | Phyllosphere microbial communities from UC Gill Tract Community Farm, Albany, California, United States - DLSL A.R2 | ecosystem: Host-associated > Plants > Phyllosphere > Unclassified | place: USA... | reverse complement strand
TTTTCTCGGTGCTGTTTGGCTTAGGCCTGTCGTCACTGCCGTCAGAACAGCGCGATCCGCTGGTGAACCTGTTCCGTGGCATTTCTGAAGCGATGTTTAAAGTGACGCACATGATCATGCGCTATGCGCCGGTCGGGGTGTTCGCGCTGATCGCGGTGACGATTGCTAACTTCGGTTTTGCCTCGCTGTGGCCGCTGGCTAAGCTGGTGCTGCTGGTTTACGCGGCGATTCTGTTCTTCGCCTTTGTGGTGCTGGGCGGGGTGGCGCGCTTCTGTAAACTGCGGATTACCACGCTGATGCGTATCCTGAAGGATGAGCTGATTCTCTCTTACTCCACGTCCAGCTCGGAAACCGTGCTGCCGCGCATTATGGAGAAGATGGAAGCCTACGGCGCGCCGAAAGCGATCACCAGCTTCGTGGTACCAACCGGGTATTCGTTTAATCTGGATGGTTCAACGCTTTATCAGAGTATCGCGGCGATCTTCATTGCGCAGCTGTACGGCATTGACCTGTCGCTGACCGATGAGATTGTGCTGGTACTGACGCTGATGGTGACCTCGAAAGGGATCGCTGGCGTGCCAGGCGTTTCGTTCGTGGTGCTGCTGGCCACACTGGGCAGCGTCGGCATTCCGCTGGAAGGTCTGGCGTTTATCGCCGGTGTTGACCGCATCATGGATATGGCGCGAACCGCGCTGAACGTGGTCGGTAACGCGCTGGCGGTGCTGGTGATTGCCCGCTGGGAAAACCAGTTCGACGCCGAACAGGCAAAAGAGTATGAGCTGCAGTTGCGGACGCAGACCGCAAGCTGAGAACAGCGTTAACGTACAGAAGGGCTCAACGAAAGTTGGGCCCTTTTTGTTTGTGTGGCTTTTGTAATAAAAAAAGATCTCACCCAATGAATTAATCATTCGTTATGATATCTGGTAATTTGAATAATTTATTCCTTAGCGGAGCCCGCCATGAAACTCGACCTCAGCCAGATGATCACCGAAGGCCGCAATCCGGCCAGCCAGAACATTGATGAACTCTCCACCGAAGCGATGCTGCGCGTCATTAATGATGAAGATAAAAAAGTGGCGCTGGCGGTAGAGGCTATCGTGCCGCAGATCGCCGCCGCCGTTGACGCTATCTGCGCCGCGTTCCGGGCGGGTGGACGACTGATCTATTGCGGCGCGGGCACCTCCGGGCGGCTCGGCATTCTGGATGCCAGCGAATGCCCGCCTACCTTTGGTACACCCCGCGAACAGGTCATCGGCCTCATTGCCGGCGGCCATACCGCTATTTTACAGGCGGTTGAAAACGCCGAAGATAACCGGGAGCAGGGCGCGCAGGATCTGAAAGATATCCACTTCAGCCGCCACGACGTGCTGGTCGGTATCGCCGCCAGTGGCCGCACACCTTACGTGCTGGGTGCGCTGGCTTACGCGAACGAACTGGGCGCGACCACCGTGGCGCTCACCTGTAATCCTGGCAGTGCGATGTCGCAGGTCGCCGCGATTGCTCTTACGCCGGTGGTTGGCCCGGAAGTGGTCACCGGCTCGTCTCGCATGAAAGCGGGCACGGCGCAAAAACTGGTGCTCAACATGCTCACAACGGGTTCGATGATCCGCAGCGGAAAAGTGTACGGCAACCTGATGGTCGATGTGGAAGCCACCAACCAGAAACTGGTACAGCGCCAGGTCAACATCGTCATGCAGGCCACGGACTGTGATGACGCCACCGCCAGCGCGGCGCTCACCGCCTGCGGCGGACACTGCAAAACGGCCATCCTGATGGTGCTGGCTGACCTGGCCGCCGATGAAGCCAAAGCACTGCTCAGTCAGCATCAGGGCTTCATCCGTCAGGCGCTACAGGCAGCGGGAGCACGCTAATGGCGAAAATCACCGAAGCACTGTTGCGTGACATCCTGCAGGCAGTCGGTGGCGCGCAAAATATCGCGGCCTGCGGTCACTGCATGACCCGGCTCCGTCTGACGCTCAATCAGCCGGAACAGGTTGATCTGGCCAGGTTAAAGAGCCTGCCGGGCGTTTTAGGCGTGATCGACAGTGAGGCACAGCTGCAGATTGTCCTGGGGCCTGGCAAAGCGCAAACCGCCACCGAGGGGATGCAAAGCCTGCTGGCCCAGGGTAATACCGCGCTGGCTTCGCAGAACGAAACACCCGAACTCAGCCAGCTGGCGGCGCAGCAGAAGCAACAGCTAAAGGCGAAACAGACCAGCGGCGTGCATCAGTTCCTGTCGCGCTTCGCCACTATCTTCACCCCGCTGATCCCTGGCTTTATCGGCGCGGGACTGCTGCTGGGATTCGCCACCCTGATTGAGCAGAGCCTCCACCTGAATGTTCCCGGCGACCACGCACCCTGGCTGCTGCACACCGTGGCGTACATGAAGGTATTTGGCAAAGGGCTGTTCACCTTTCTCAGCATCCTGATCGGCTACAACGCGCAGAAAGCCTTTGGCGGCAGCGGCGTCAATGGCGCCATCATCGCCTCGCTGTTTGTGCTCGGCTATGTGCCCACGGCCACCACCGGCTACTACAGCGGCATGGAGAGCTTCTTTGGCCTGACGATCGACCCGCGTGGCAACATTATCGGCGTGCTGATGGCGGCGATGAGCGGGGCATGGATCGAAAAACAGCTCCGCAAAATCATTCCTGACAACCTCGACATGATCCTCACCTCGCTGTTCACGCTGGTGATCACCGGGGCCATCACCTATCTGCTGATCATGCCGCTGGGCGGCGAACTGTTTAAGGGGATGTCTTGGCTCTTTATCCACCTCAACAACAATCCCTTTGGCTGTGCGCTGCTGGCCGGGCTGTTCCTGATCGCGGTAATGTTCGGCATTCATCAGGGCTTTATTCCGGTCTACTTTGCGCTGATGGAAACTCAGGGTTTTAACTCGCTGTTCCCGATTCTGGCGATGGCGGGTGCCGGGCAGGTCGGTGCAGCCCTGGCGCTGTGGTGCAAAGCGGAAAAAGGGGCGCTGCTGCGGGCGCAGATTAAAGGCGCCATTGTGCCCGGCCTGCTGGGCGTCGGTGAACCGCTGATCTACGGCGTCACGCTGCCGCGCCTCAAGCCATTTATCACCGCCTGTGGCGGCGGGGCGCTGGGCGGTTTCTTTATCGGGCTGGTGGCGTGGCTGGGGTTGCCGGTGGGGATGAACACGGTATTCGGACCCTCCGGGCTGGTCACGTTGCCACTGATGACCTCCAGCCAGGGGATCTTCGCCGGTATGGCGGTTTACCTGGCCGGGTTGATGGTGGCCTGGACCGGCGGATTCCTGCTCACCTGGTGGTTTGGCACGCGTAATGTCGATCTCAGCTGACCCACTGCCGGAATTCTCCAGTCCGGCTAACGGATGGATACCTAACCAAAAATGTGAAAGCCGCCGCAAAGCGGCTTTTTTTATTGCCACTAATTTAACTTAATCGCTAAAGAGTAGGCGGACGCATGCCGAAAACATAAAAAAAGGTAATCGTTATCTCTCAGCCCACAGTTCTCACGCCGCCACTCAGACTGTCGCGTGCAGGACGTCGGGTCTTCAAGGACTTTTGATGCGTAACAACCAGCCCGTCTCTCAGCGTGAATATCTGTTCGACGATCATGCGACACTGATGTCGACCACCGATCTCAACAGCCACATCACCTATGCCAACGACGCGTTTATCGAAGCGAGCGGATTCACCGCCGACGAGATCAACGGCCAGCCGCATAACATGGTGCGTCACCCCGATATGCCGCCAGAAGCGTTTGCCGATATGTGGGCGACGCTGAAACAGGGTGAACCCTGGACCGCGCTGGTTAAGAACCGCCGTAAAAATGGCGATCACTACTGGGTGCGGGCCAACGCGATTCCGGTCGTACGTGACGGTAAAGTGCAGGGCTACATGTCGGTACGCACCAAACCCACGGCAGAGGAAGTGCGTCAGACTGAAGCGCTCTATCAGGATTTTCGTGAAGGCCGTGCCAGAGGGCGACGTTTTCACAAAGGCCTGCTGGTACGCAGTGGCTGGCGTCGTCCCGCCTCAATCCTGAAAACCCTGCCCCTGCGCTGGCGCATCCGTTCTACGCTGCTGGCATTACTGCCGCTCTCGGTGGCGGGCGTCTGGGCGCTGGGCATGACCCATGCTGCACTGGCCGGCTTTACCGCAGGCATGGCCGGGCTGCTTCTGCTCTGCAGTCTGTGGCTGGAGCAGCAGATTTCACGACCTATTGAGCGGATGTGCAAACAGGCGCTGAGCGTGGCGACGGGTGCGAGTCACAAGGTCGAACAGATGGATCGCGTTGATGAGGTCGGCGTCACGCTGCGTGCTATCGGTCAGCTCGGATTGATGTTCCGCTGGCTGGTGGACGATGTCAGCGGTCAGGCGATCAACGTGCTGAGCGCCAGCGACGCCATCGCCCGCAGCAACAACGAACTGAGTCGCCGTACCGAGCAGGCAGCGGCCAACGTGCAGCAGACTGCGGCCACCATGAACGAAATGACCGCGACGGTGAAGAGCAACACCGAAACTGCGCACGAGGCGAATACCCTCTCAGCCAGCACCAGCAGCGCGGCCAGCAAAGGCGGTGAGGTGATGACCGAGATGATGGGGATGATGGGCGAAATTGCCGACAGTTCGAAGCGTATCGCCAATATTACCAGCGTCATCGACGGCATTGCCTTCCAGACCAATATCCTGGCGCTGAACGCCGCAGTAGAAGCAGCACGGGCCGGTGAGCAGGGCAAAGGCTTTGCGGTGGTGGCGGGTGAAGTCCGCAGTCTGGCGCAGCGCAGCGCCAAAGCCGCCAGCGAAATTAAAATGCTGGTCGAAACCAGCGGCAGCCGGGTTAAATCGGGCAATGAGCACGCCAGCGCAGCAGGCCGGACGATGCAGGATATCGTGTCGCAGGTGCAGAATGTCACCTCGCTGATTGCTCAGATCAGCGCTGCCACAGCCGAACAGGCGACCGCGCTCAGCGAAGTCAGTTCAGCAGTGGAAGATCTTGATGACATCACCCATCAGAACGCTGCCCGCGTGACAGAAAGCGCCGAGGCTTCTGGTCGCATGACCCATCAGGCTAACCGTCTGGTAGAAGCGATCAGCGTCTTTCGTTAAGAGGCCAGCGCCTGCGTGCCTTCGCGTCCGGCACGCAGCGCCCCTGGTGACTGACCGACAATCCGCTTGAAGGCGCGGCTGAACGCCGCAATCGAGCCGTAGCCGAGATGATAGGCGACTGCTTCCACCGCTTCGCCATTATTCACAATCCGCTGCACCGCCAGCCGCATCCGCAACTCCGTCAGATAACGCAGCGGCGTCATTCCCGTGGCAGTAAGAAAACGTCCGGCAAACACCGAGCGTGAACAGCCCGCCACGCTGGCCAGCCGTGCCACCGTCCAGTTTTCGCCCGGCTCGCGATGCATTGCAGCAATCGCCTGACTCAGGCGGGGATCGCGCATCGCCTGCACCAGCCCGTTACTCTGGCCGCAACCGTTCTCTACCCAGCCGCGCACTATCAGCGCAGCAACCACATCCGCCAGCCGTGACAGAATTCCGGCAAAACCCGCCTGACGGGTCCGTGACTCCCGCTCCATCGCCGCCAGAATCGGCTGAATCTCCGGGTACTGTGACAGCAGGGTACTCACCAGCATCACATCCGGCATGGTGTTGATCAGTGGCTGCATGCCGCCAAGCTCAAACGCCATGCAGGCGCTGAACAGCAGCACGCTGTGCTCGTCCTCACAGGCATCTTCCGGGGCGGCGATGGTGCAGACGCTGTCGCAGAGCGGCTTGCTCGCCATGTTTTTAATACACTGGCAATCCGCCCCCACACTGGAGAGCAGGCTGTGCGGTTTACCGTGCGGCACCAGCAGCGCATCGCCGCTGTTGAGCTGAAACACCTCACCGGAGGCGCTGCGCACCAGCAGCGAGCCGCGCCCGACAAAATGAAACTGCGCCCGCCCCGGCGCATGCTCATAGTGCAGTCCGAACGGCGCGCTTACCGCGATGCGCTGATAATTCACGCCATACAAGCGCATCCCCATCAGCAGCTCACTGGTCAGATCTCCATAGTGGCTCATACGATTCCAGACGAATTATCAAAAATGAAGGTGTAAGCATCATAGATCGTCCTGACGTGTCGCTCTATGCTCACACTCACTTTTTTTATCTTCCGGAGAAGCAGCATGAGTCTGACAACCGAAGTGGCTGATGAGGTTTCCTCGCCGACCCGTCCCGCCTGGGGCGCGGTATTTGCAATGGCGTTTGGGGTGTTCAGCCTCATCACCGCCGAATTTTTACCCGTGAGTCTGCTGACGCCGATGGCGCACAGCCTCGGCGTATCAGAAGGGCAGGCGGGCCAGACCGTCACCATCACCGCGCTGGTGGCGCTGTTTACCAGTCTGGTCACCGGCAGCGTCACGCGGCGCATTGACCGCCGCATCGTCATGCTGGTGTTTTCACTGTTGCTGATCGCGTCAGCGCTGATGGTGGCATTTGCAGCTGACCTGACGATCATCCTGCTGGCGCGGGTGTTGCTGGGCATGGCGATTGGCGGCTTCTGGACGCTCTCAACCGCCATTACCATGCGGCTGGTGCCCGGCGATCAGGTGCCACGTGCGCTCTCCATTGTCTTCAGCGGTATCTCGCTGGCGACGATTATCGCCACACCGCTCGGCAGCTATCTCGGCGGACTGATCGGCTGGCGTAACATCTTTATGCTGACCGCCGGACTGGGCATAGTCGCGCTGGTGTGGCAGTTCTTTACGCTGCCCGCAATGCCAGCAGAGAACAAAGCCCGCAACGGTGGAGTGCTGGCGCTGCTGCGTATCGGTGTGATGCGCTGGGGAATGCTGGCCGTGATCATGATGTTTACCGGCCACTTCGCCTTCTTTACCTATCTGCGTCCTTTCCTGGAGAGTGTCGCACAGCTCAACCTCAATCAGCTGTCGCTGGCGCTGCTGGCATTTGGCGTGGCGAACTTTTTCGGCACCTCGCTGGCCGGTTTTCTGGTCACCCGCAGCGTGTCGCTGACGCTGAGTGGCATGGCGCTGTTAATGAGTGTCACCGCATTGATGCTGGTGAGCTTTGGTGATGTCAGTTGGATGGTCGGCGCGGGCGTGGCGATCTGGGGGATGGCGTTTGGCTCGATGCCAACCGGCTGGTCTACCTGGATTTCGCGCGCGGTGCCGGATGATGCGGAATCGGGCGGCGGTCTGCTGGTTGCCACCATCCAGCTGGCGATCACCGTTGGCGCAGCGGCAGGCGGCTGGATGTTTGACCTGCGCGGCGCAGGCGGCGTGTTCATGGCGAGTGGAGTGCTGATGTTGCTGGCTGCGCTGACCATCTTCAGCCGGGTCAGGCATCACGGGTAATCTTCTGAAGGCAGCGAATTATGCTGCCTTTTTTAATGATAATGGATTATTAACCTTTTGAGCGATAACTGTGCGAAATGTGCTTTTTACCATCAGTTTTTCTGAATGAGTTAAGCAAAACCCTCCGCTTTTTACTGATCAACTTCCGGACTAATATATCTATCAACAAGGCAGCACGCCTTACCTGATAAAAATTAACCGAGGAATTGACCATGAAATCTATCAAAACTTTTGCAGCAGTTATCGCGCTTTCAGTTCTGCCATTCGCCAGCTTCGCCCAATCCGTGACCGCTGTCGACTCTACGCTGGATGGTGCTGAAGCGAAAATCGCTGCGCAGGCTCAGGAAGCTGGTACTTCATATAAAATCACTGAAGCCTACACCAACAACGGCGTTCACATGACCGCTGAGCTGCTGAAATAAGCTAAGTTGTACCCTCTTGTGCTGACAGGACGCCCCCGGGCGTCCTGGCGGCGTTTCAGTGAGGTATAAGGTTTTTACTTCCAGATTTCGTATACGAAAAAGCCACTCTGACGAGTGGCTTTTTTATTTCTAAATCGATTTTCGCAGACCAGAAGGTTTAGATGTGAAAGGCCACTCTTTTTCCGGTTGGAAGCTCCACATCAAGACTGAGTTTTCCGCCCATTGCTTCGATATAGCGTTTGAGTGTGGCAACTTTAATCTCATTCCCGCGTTGCTCAATCTGAGCAATAGCAGGCTGTCGCACCCCCATGGCCTCGGCAAGCGTCTTCTGCGATAACTGAAGCTCTTCACGAATCATCTGAAGCCCGACCTCCAGAACCATTTCATCAGACATTTCTTTGATTCGCGCCTGACTCTCAGGGGAGAAGCCAGCGATAACATCATCCAGGGTTCTCATGAATTATTTTTCCTTTCCTGTTCAGCCAGCCATGCTGAAAATTCTTCGTCAGCAATGCGTATCATTCGGATATAAAAACGTTTGTCACGACTCTTATCGCCTGCACATAACACGATAGCCTGGCGTACAGGATCAAAAGCATAAAATGCCCGAATTGGCTTTCCTGCAAACTGTACGCGGAGTTCTTTCATATTCTTGTACTGTGAGCCCTTAAGGGTATCCGCATAAGGGCGTGGCAAATCAGGGCCGTATACTTTTAACTTTCCCAGATCCGCTAACATTTTTCCTGCAAGGCTTCTTCCTGCTCACTTAGCCAGCTTTCAAAACGCGGGCTCAATAGCACGGTCCACATGACATACTTCCTTGTATATATTCCGTCATATAGTTTACAGATTATAAGCTGCAGCTTATAAATTCAAGCCGGATAACTTGCATGATGGCAAATCTAAGCAATAAAAAAGCCCGCTTGCGCGGGCCAGACTATCAGCTTCCTGCTGTTATGGGAGTCCTGCAGGCTCTCTGCGGGATGTCCGATTGCTGAAGATAACAGGGCGGTAATCGGCCTGACCCGCAATCCTCACTCGCTACACCTCTTCCGATGCCTCGCGCTTCATCTCATCGTGTGGCACATCATCCAGAATCTGCTCAAAGCTGCGCAGACGCTTGTAGATCGACATCAGTTCGATCAGCGTTGACCAGGAGGCGATCAGATACTGGAAAGAACCGCGAACCTGATCAAAAACGTTGGTGATCTGGTTCAGTAAGCCCAGCGTAATGGTGCCCGCGACAATGGACGGGAACAGCAGGAACAGACCAAACACGTTATCGACCTGCAGATAGAGAATGCGGGTGATGTTGAAATAGAGATAGTGGAAGTAGAGACGGAAGTAGTTAACCCGTACCCGACTGAACAGCTCCTGCACCGTCTGTGGCCCGGCGCGATCGGCATTATCTTCGCCGTAAACCAGCTCTTTACGGTAGGCGGCTTCAACCCGCTGATTACGGAACTCCAGCCCCGGCAGCTTAATCCCGACCAGCGCCAGCAATCCGGTGCCGAACACCGACCAGAGCACAGCTGCAATCACCAGCGCGTAAGGAATATTGCCGAGGATCGGAATATCTTTCACGTGGTGGGAGAGCGCGACCAGCACCGGTAAAAACGCCACCAGCGTCATAATCGCCTGAATAAAACTCACACCCCAGTTTTCCAGCGTGGTCGCAAACCGCATGGTGTCTTCCTGCACACGCTGTGCAGCACCTTCGACATGACGCAGACGCTGCCAGTTGTGCATGTAATAGTTATTCATGGCGGTACGCCAGCGGAAAACCCAGTGGCTGATAAAGAAGGAGTTGAGGACGCCGATCACCACCGCGATTAAGGCGATACCGAGGAAAGAGATGACCTCATGGTAAAACGCCGCAATCTGCACCGATCCCGCTTTGGTCAGCGCTTTCTGAATCAGATCGTAGAACGGACCATACCAGGCGTTGATGGCCACACCGACCTGCACGCCAAACCAGGTAACAAAGATAATCAGCGCGGAACCCCACACAGACCAGCGTCGCCACGGATGCGGATCGATAAGCCGCCAGGCCACGGCAAAAATGGCTACCATTATCCAGTAATAGAGATAGAACCAGAGCTGACTCACGGCGATAAAACGTGCCGCCGTGGTCGGCAGGGGCTGCTTCATTGCTGTTTCAAATATGGGCCAGATGCCGGGCAGATGCGCGGCAAAGCCGAACCAGGCAAAAATCGCTAATAAACTCCATACAGCCGCAGAGCTGAAAAACAGCGCTGGCCGCGGAAAAAAAGACTTAAACATAGGGACTCCGCTGTTGTGTGTTGCCTGTTATAACGTTTTTGGCGGGGCGCTGTCTGTAGTCTGTTGTTTCTGCTCATGACAGGAAGGTGATAGATGTTAATGAAATTGTGCGGTTTTGTTTCATGGAACTAAATCTTTGTGAAGGGCAGTGATACAATATGGCGGTTTGTTACCGGTAACAACCAGGCGCTGCGCCTGTATCTGCTGATAAAAACCATTACAACGCAATCACCACTTTTTTCATACCGCCAGTCAGCGCGGGAATGAGGCAATGTCATGTCAGAACAAAACAAGGGTCATTCACGCAGAGATTTTTTGCTGAAGACAATTACCCTGGCGCCTGCAATGGCGGTAGGCTCCACCGCGATGGGCGCGCTCTCCCTGCCGCTGGCCGCTCAGGCGGCGGACACCCCGGCCGCGCCACAGAAGGCGCGTGATTACCAGCCGAACTGGTTCACCGCCGAAGAGTTCGCCTTTATCACCGCCGCCGTAGCGCGTCTGATCCCCAGCGATGAACGCGGGCCGGGTGCGCTGGAAGCAGGCGTGCCGGAGTTTATCGATCGTCAGATGAACACGCCGTATGCCACGGGTTCGAACTGGTATATGCAGGGGCCGTTTAATCCCGATCTGCCGAAAGAGCTGGGCTATCAGCTGCCGCTGGTGCCACAACAGATCTACCGTCTCGGTCTGGCCGATGCCGACACCTACAGCAAAAAACAGCACGGCAAGGTGTTCGCACAACTCAGCGGCGAGCAGCAGGATGCCATACTGCAGGCGATGGAGAGTGGCAGCGCCGAATTCAGCCAGCTGCCGGCAAAAGTCTTCTTCGGCTTCCTGTTGCAGAACACCCGTGAAGGCTTCTTCAGCGATCCCATCCACGGCGGGAATCAGGGCATGGTCGGCTGGAAGCTGATCAACTTCCCTGGCGCACGCGCCGACTTTATGGACTGGGTAGAGCGCGGCGAACGGTATCCGTTCCCGTCAGTGTCGATTCGCGGGGAGAGAAGCTAAGCATGGCAAACGAAATGAAAAAAGTGGATGCGGTGATTGTCGGCTTCGGCTGGGCAGGCGCGATTATGGCGAAAGAGCTGACCGAGGCGGGCCTGAACGTGCTGGCGCTGGAGCGCGGACCGCATCGCGATACCTATCCCGATGGATCCTATCCGCAGTCCATTGATGAGCTGACCTATAACGTCCGCAAAAAGCTGTTCCAGGATCTCTCTAAAAGCACCGTGACGATTCGTCATGACGCTTCTCAGACGGCGGTGCCTTATCGCCAGCTGGCTGCATTTTTACCCGGCACCGGCACCGGCGGCGCAGGCCTGCACTGGTCTGGCGTCCATTTCCGCGTTGACCCGATTGAGCTGCGGATGCGCAGCCATTACGAAGAGCGTTACGGTAAGAATTTCATCCCGGAAGGCATGACGATTCAGGATTTTGGCGTCAGCTATGATGAGCTCGAGCCGTTCTTCGACAAGGCGGAAAAAGTCTTTGGCACTTCAGGCAGCGCCTGGAGCATCAAGGGCAAAGTGGTCGGCAAAGATAAAGGCGGCAACCCGTTTGCGCCCGATCGCTCCGATAACTTCCCGCTGCCCGCGCAGAAGCGCACTTATTCGGCGCAGCTGTTTGCGCAGGCGGCAGAATCTGTCGGCTATCATCCTTACGATTTGCCGTCCGCCAATACCTCGGGTCCTTATACCAATACCTATGGCGCGCAGATGGGGCCGTGCAACTTCTGCGGTTACTGCAGCGGCTACGCCTGCTACATGTATTCCAAAGCCTCGCCGAACGTCAACATCCTGCCTGCGCTGCGTCAGGAGCCGAAGTTTGAGCTGCGCAACAACGCGTATGTACTGCGGGTCAATCTCAGCGATGACAAAACGCGTGCAACCGGCGTGACCTATGTGGATGGTCAGGGACGCGAGCAGGTTCAGCCTGCCGACCTGGTGATCCTCTCCGCCTTCCAGTTCCACAATGTGCATCTGATGCTGCTGTCGGGCATCGGCAAACCTTACAACCCGATCACCAATGAAGGCACCGTAGGCCGCAACTTCGCCTATCAGAACCTCTCCACGCTCAAGGCGCTGTTTGATAAAAACACCACCACCAATCCGTTTATCGGTGCGGGTGGCGCGGGCGTCGGCATTGATGATTTCAACGCGGACAATTTTGACCACGGGCCGCTGGGCTTTGTCGGCGGTTCCCCCTTCTGGGTCAACCAGGCGGGGACCAAACCGATCTCCGGCCTGCCGGTGCCAGCGGGAACGCCCAACTGGGGCAGCAAATGGAAAGCGGCGGTGGCGGATACCTACACCCATCACCTGTCGATGGATGCGCACGGCGCGCACCAGTCCTACCGCGCCAACTACCTCGATCTCGATCCTAACTACAAAGATGCCTATGGACAGCCGCTGCTGCGCATGACCTTTGACTGGCAGGAGAACGACATCAAAATGGCGCAGTTTATGGTCGGTAAGATGCGCAATATCGCCGAAGCGATGAATCCAAAGATGATCATCGGCGGCGCGAAAAAGCCGGGCACCCATTTTGACTCCACGGTCTATCAGACCACCCACATCAGTGGCGGCGCGATCATGGGCGACGATCCCAAAACCAGTGCGGTTAACCGTTATCTGCAAAGCTGGGACGTGCCAAATGTGTTCGTTCCGGGCGCGTCAGCCTTCCCGCAGGGACTGGGCTACAACCCGACCGGCATGGTGGCGGCGCTGACCTACTGGTCAGCCAAAGCGATTCGCGAACACTATCTGAAAAACCCCGGTCCACTGGTGCAGGCATAAGGAGATGGCGATGAAAAATGGCATTCTGGCTCTGATTCTTGGCTCTCTGTCGTTCGCCGCACTGGCGGATAGCAGCCAGGACGATCTGGTTAAACGGGGTGAATATCTGGCGCGCGCCGGTGACTGTGTGGCCTGCCACACCAGCAAAGGCGGCGCGGCTTTTGCCGGGGGTCTGCCGATGGCGACACCGATTGGCACCATCTACTCCACCAACATCACGCCCGATCGCGACACCGGCATTGGCGAATACAGCTACGACGATTTCCAGAAGGCGGTGCGTCACGGCGTCGCGAAAAATGGCGATACGCTCTATCCGGCGATGCCCTTTCCCTCCTACGCGGTGGTCAGCGATGAGGACATGAAGGCGCTTTACGCCTACTTCATGCATGGCGTTGCGCCGGTCGGGCAGCCAAACCGGGAGAGTGATATTCCCTGGCCGCTGTCGATGCGCTGGCCGCTGGCGATCTGGCGCGGCATTTTTGCGCCCGATGTAAAAGCGTTTCAGCCTGCTGCCCAGGAAGATCCGGTGCTGGCGCGGGGTCGCTATCTGGTCGAAGGACTGGGCCACTGCGGAGCCTGTCACACACCGCGCAGCATCACCATGCAGGAGAAGGCGCTGACCAACGAGGAAGGCAGTGACTATCTGGCGGGCAGCAGCGCGCCGATTGATGGCTGGACCGCCAGCAACCTGCGCGGCGATAACCGTGATGGATTGGGTCGCTGGAGTGAAGAGGACCTGCGTCAGTTCCTGCGTTATGGCCGCAACGATCAGACCGCCGCTTTCGGTGGCATGACCGACGTGGTGGAGCACAGTCTGCAGCACCTGAGCGAGTCCGATATCACCGCCATTGCGCGCTATCTTAAGTCGCTGGGCGCGAAAGATCCCCATCAGGCGGCGTTCAGCGTGGATGATGCCACAGCAAAAGCGCTGTGGCGTGGCGATGACAGCCAGACCGGTGCTGCAACCTACGTCGACAGCTGTGCGGCGTGCCATAAAACCGATGGCAGCGGCTACAAACGTTTCTATCCGGCGCTGCGCGGTAATCCGGTGGTGCTGGCGGACGATCCCACCTCACTGATCCATATCGTGCTGGTGGGCGGGCAGTTGCCTGGCGTGAACGGCGCGCCATCGACCATTACCATGCCGGCATTCGGCTGGCGTCTGAACGACCAGCAGGTAGCGGACGTGGTGAACTTCGTGCGGAACAGCTGGGGCAACAAGGCGTCGGAGCAGGTCAGCGCGAAACAGGTCGCTGAATTGCGTAAAGATGAGAAAGATCGGCTGGGCAGTGCGGATATCAAAGTACTGGAAGGCAAATAACCGGCAGTAAAAGAGGCCGTCATCATCAGGATGGCGGCCTTTTCTTTTAAATATTCTCCAGATCGATTCCGCGCGTTTTTGGCCCGTAAATCCCCACCGACAGCATCACCATCACCATGCTCAGCACGATAAAGGTAATCACGCCTGGCGTCCCGGCATACTGCAATATCACCCCGATCAGAATACTGCTGAAGACCGTAGAAAGGCGACTGAAGGAGTAGCAGAAGCCGACCGCCCGCGCCCGGATATGGGTCGGGAAGATCTCGGTCTGATAGGCGTGGAAGCTGAAGGTCAGCCAGGCGTTGGACCAGGTGATCAGGAAGCCGCAGAGAATCAGCAGCACTGGCTGCGTCTGGAAGGCGAACAGCGTGCCGAACACCACTGTCATCAGCGACGACAGAACGATCTGCCACTTATTCTCCATTTTGTCAGCGTAGCGGCTGCAAATCAGCAATCCCAGCGGATAGGCCAGCGTAATGAAGAAAGCATAGAGCAGACTGTGAGTTACCGTGGCACCGCGGCCTGACAGCAGTGCAGGCAGCCAGTTACCAAAGCCGAAAAAGCCAATCGCCTGGAAAAAGTTCATCACCACCAGCATCAGGGTGCGCTTGCGATAAGCGGGCGACCAGATCTCACTGAAACGCCCCTGCTTTGGCAGCTGCGCGGCGGCGTCATCAGCCTGGACAGCCGGCCCGGGCGAGATGCCACAGCGCTGCTCCATCGCGGACAACACCTGATGTGCCTCCTGATGACGACCCTGCTGTGCCAGCCAGCGCGCCGACTCCGGCAGGTTTCGGCGTACCAGCCAGATCACCAGCGAACAGGCTGCGCCTGCGATCACCACCCAGCGCCAGCCTTCAAGGCTGAGCAGCGTTTGCGGGATCAGCCACCAGGACATCAGCGCCACGGCAGGCACCGACAAAAACTGCACGAAAAAGGAGAAGGCAAAAGCACGGCTGCGCAGATGGCTCGGCACCCATTCAGACAGGTAAGTATCAATGGTCACCAGTTCGACGCCCAGCCCGATTCCCACCAGAAAGCGGAACAGAATGATCATCTCAGCGCTCTGCTGGAACGCCATCAGCAGCGAAAACAGCCCATACCATAGCAGCGCGCACATAAAGGTCAGACGGCGGCCAAAGCGATCAGCGTAGGGTGCCAGCAGGCTGGCACCGAAAAACAGGCCGAGGAAGGTGGCCGACGCGAAGGCCGCCTGATCGGAGAAACCCAGCACGCCTGCCGTGCCGGTGTGAAACACGCTCGCCGACAGCAGGCCGGTGCTGATATAACCGGTTTCAAACAGGTCATAAAGCTCAAAAAATCCGCCCAGCGCCAGTAGCGTGATAAAACGCCATAAACCGGCGGAAGAGGGCAGCGCATCAACGCGTGCGGCTAAGCTGTTGCGGGCCGCCGATGAAGCGTGCATCGGCGGCAGGCTGGTGGAGGTGGTGGTCATATCAGCGTGAACCTCAGGCAATGTGGATACGACTCGCAGCCGGTCAGAGGCTTATTAAAATAGGTAACCGTTAGCAAGCGAAGAAATAGCAGAATAGTCAATTCATCCGACGTTGCCGAGAGGGGCGTTGCTGACTATTTAGCAATGTACGTTGCAGGTTTTGCCATTCGTGGCGGGCACCCCGACAGCGGCGGCCAGGCCAGGATCTGCCTGCAAACTCAGCGCTGTCTCTCATTCCGGTCACGCGATTGCAGGCCCGCATGGAGGCAAATGGCGTTCCTGCGCTAGCCTGGGCCCGTTTTGTGACACCTTCTTCACGGACGCGGAAAAAGCTGAGCTGAAGAAGCAGACCCAATTACGGAAAGATGAGGTTAACGTGAGTTTTTTTAACGAGCTGAAAGCATCGCTGGAAGAAGCTGTTGAGATCAAAAGCGGCGTCCGGGTGCCTGGTCGTGTTACCCGCTATGCGGTGGCTGATGTGAAGACTATCGGGGCACTCAACTCACGCCCCGATATCCCCCAGCCGGAAAAGAGAGAAAGCGCCACCGATAATGCCCGCATCGGCGGCACTGAGACTTAAGGCAGTTTTGGCCAGACGCCTGGCCCAATCGGCAGACCGAGCAGATACCACACCATCAGCAGCGCTATCCAGCTGATAAAGAACACCAGCGGATAGGGGAAGATCAGCACGTAATAAGTGCCGAGCTGCGCATCCTTCTGATAGCGCTGCAAAAAGGCCAGGAAAAGCGGCAGGAACGGCGACATCGGAGCCAGCGGCAGTACGGCAGAGTCGGCGATGCGGAAAATCATCTGGGCAAAGGCGGGATGGAAGCCGAGCAGCATAAACATTGGCACGAAGACCGGGGCCAGAATCGACCAGATTGCTGAGCCGCTGGCGATAAACATGCAGAGAAACGCCGACAGGAACATCAATCCCAGAAACGCGGGCGCGCCGCTGATGCCTGCACTCTCCAGCATGTCGGTCAGCCCGATTGCCATGAATTTGCCCATGTTGCTCCAGTTAAAGAACGCCACGAACTGCGACAGCGGAAACACCATCACGATAAAGCCCGCCATGCCCTTCATCGGATCGACCAGCAGCTGCGGGATATCATCCGGACGGCGGATCTGCCGGGTGACCACGCCATAGGCAATGGCGACCACAAAGAAGAACAGAATAATGATCGGCACGATGCCCTGAATAAAAGGCGAGGGAATAATGGCACCGGTGGCGGGATTGCGCAGTGGCGCATGTTCCGGCACCACCAGCAGCGCCATCACGGCGATAAACAGCAGCGCGGCGATCCCGGCAGCGCGCAGGCCGCGGTTCTCCAGCGGCGTCAGTGCCGCCAGCTTCTCTCCATTGCCCTGCCACTGCGGCAGGCGCGGCTCGACAAACTTATCGGTCAGCAGCGCGCCCACTATCGTCAGCACAATCACCGAGGTAGCCATAAAGAACCAGTTATCGATGACGCTAACGTGCACCGTATCGCTGACCGCTTTCGCCGCTTCGGTGCTGATGCCGGAGAGCAGCACATCGGTGGTGACAATCAGCAGGTTGGCGGTAAAACCTGAGGCCACACCGGCAATCGCGGCCAGCAGACCCGCGACCGGATGACGACCCACCGCCAGGAAGATCAGCGCGCCCAGCGGCGGCATCACCACCAGCGCGGCATCCGAGGAGATATGGCTGAAGAAGGCGATAAACAGCACCATATAGCTGGCGTAACGACGGCTGACGCGCGACGCCATCTTCACCATCAGCGACTGTAACAGGCCGACCTTTTCCGCCAGTCCGGCACCAATCACCAGCGCCAGAATCGATCCCAGCGGGGTAAAACTGCTGAAGTTCTTAATGATATTGGGCAGGATCCACTGAATACCTGCGACGCTCAGCAGGTTGTTCACCCGCACGATTTCACCGTTGCTGGGGTTCTTCACTGCCAGGTCCAGCGCGCTGATTATGGCGGTCGCCACCATCAGTACCACGATCAGATAAACAAACAGTAAAAACGGGTTGGGCACTTTATTGCCTGCGCGCTCGATCCAGCTGAAGAGCCGGCCAGGGCTGCGGTTCTCGGATGTTGCTTCCATGGTATTGATTCTCGTCTTGTGTTCCCCTTATCGGCGGAGGCCCGGTCTGACGCCGGTCGTGATGTCCGACAGGCGGTGAGTTCAGAGCCGGCTCCGCTGAATCAGGGAAGTGTTTGCAATATTTTTTATAGTGGTCCGCGTCAGAGACACGTCCGTTGGCTCATTCGGCCAGTTTTGTGGGTGTGATCCCCGCCGGGATCGGACAGATATAAGGCTGCGCGGCGCGTACCCGTTCAAACTCTTCCCGGCAGCCAGCCAGCGCCTGCGAATCCGTTAACAGCGTTAACACGGTGGCGGCCATCACTTTGCCCGCCAGAAACATCCCCTTATGCCCGATACTGGTGCGGCCCTGCGCCACCAGTTGCCAGGTGTGCAGCGGTGTACCGAAGGTAAAGCAGGGCGCAAAGCACTGTGCGGTCGGCGTTACCCAGCTGACATCGCCGACATCGGTGGAGCCGTAGAGCAGCTCACGCGTCACCGCATAGGGCGCGACCTCATCCATAAACAGCTTATCGCCCAGCTGTTCAGCCCAGGCATACCCGGCTTCACCACCGGTTCGGGCGGCATTGAGCCGGGCATTGCGCAGATCGTCATCGGTCAGGGTGGCACGCAGTTCAGCCGCAAACGCGCGCTCTTCGTCGCTGTAGTCGGGCAAACCAAACTGATGCAAATAACGCTCCATGACGGCTTCCAGCGCGCGATTCGGTACGTAGTCCGAGCAGGCTTTGTCAAAACGCACGGTCAGCGTGGTGTCCGTCATCAGCGCCGCGCCTCTGGCGATATTAATCACCCGTTCGTAAATTGCCTGCGCCTGCGGCAGCTCCGGGGCGCGGATCAGGTAGAGCACCTCCGCATCGGCCTGCACCACATTCGGTGAGACGCCGCCGCTGTTAGTGATGGCGTAATGCAGACGCGCCTCCTGCACGATATGCTCGCGCAGGAAGTTGGCGCCGGTATTCATCAGCGTGACGGCATCCAGCGCGCTGCGGCCCAGATGGGGGGAATTGGCAGCGTGGGCGGCAACGCCTTTGAAGCTGAACGCCGCCTGGATGTTGGCGAGGGTGCGCAGATTAAACATGCCGCTGAAACCTTCCGGATGCCAGGTGACGGCGGCGTCAACGTCGTCAAACAGCCCCTCGCGCACCATAAAGGTTTTGCCCGATCCGCCCTCTTCGCCGGGGCAGCCGTAAAAGCGAACCGTACCGCCCGTATGATGTTGTTCCATCCAGGCTTTCACGGCGCAGGCTGCGGCCACACCCGCCGTGCCGAGCAGGTTGTGGCCGCAGCCATGTCCATTGCCGTTGGCTTCCAGCGGTTGTGGCCGGGCGCAACCCGACTGCTGGCTCAGACCGGCCAGCGCATCAAACTCACCCAGAATGGCAATCACCGGCCTGCCGCTGCCCGCGCTGGCGATTAAGGCCGTATCGATGCCCCCCACACCACGTTCCACTGCGAATCCCTCTCTGTCGAGGGCATCGGCCAGCAGCGCCGACGAGCGGGTTTCGGCGAAGCGGGTTTCCGGCGTATCCCAGATGGCGTCGCTGAGCGTGCTGAAGCGGAGCTGATGACGATCGATATAATCGGCGATAAACGCTTCCATCATCGTGATCCCCCAAACTGCGCCTGGTTCAGCGCCAGGGTGGCCAGCAGCGTGATGGCGTCCGGCATGACCCGCTCGTCAAAGTCGAATTTCGCATTGTGGTGACCCGCCGCCAGTTCACAGCCGAAAATAACGTAAGAGGCCTCACCGCCCCGCTGTTTTACGCGCTCCATCATGCAGGTCGCATCTTCCGAACCTGCTGCCTGCGCTTTACGATCGACCACCGAGTCGAACATGCCGAGTGCATCTGCCTGCTGGTGGATGAAATCGACCCACGGCTGCGTCGGGATACAGCTGCGCGCAGCGCCCATCAGCGAAACCTGCTGCTCAACACCATACATCGCCGCCGCACCGGCAATTACCCGCAGCGCCTGCTGATAAATATCGTCGTTAACCTGATTGGTCACGCCACGGGTTTCGACCTTCAGCAGGGCGCAGTCGGCCACCACGTTGCGGCCGGTTCCTGCCTGCAGCACGCCAACGTTGACCCGCGCCACGCCGCCGCTGTGCTGGGTCAGACCATGCAGCGCCAGCGTCGCCTGTGCGGCGGCCAGCAGGGCATTGCGACCCTCTTCAGGGCGACCGCCCGCATGCGCACCGACGCCGGTGAAGTGAACATCCAGCTTGGTGGTGGCGAGGAAGCTGTCACTGCCGCACACCACCTGGCCTGCTGGCACGCCGGTGCCGATATGAATCGCAGTGAAGCGCTCAACGTCATCGACCACGCCCGCCGCGACCATCGCTTTGGCCCCGCGCACGCCCTCTTCGGCGGGCTGGAAGATCAGTTTAATCGTGCCGCTGAGCTGATCTTTCATCGCCATCAGCACCGAGGCGAGACCCAGCCCAATGGTGGTGTGACCATCGTGACCGCAGGCGTGCATCATGCCAGCATTACAGGAGGCAAACCCTTCGCGCTGTGGCAGATGATCGGCGGCCTGGCTTTCATTGAGATCCAGTGCATCCATATCGACGCGGAAGCCCATCACCGGGCCAGGACGGCCGGTCTCAAGCGTCGCCACAATGCCGCAGAATCCGCCGGAGAAGTGGCTGATCCACTGCGGCAGCGCGCCCTGTTGCAGCGCGCGCGCTTCCTGCTGCTTCAGCACGGCTTCGTCAGGCAGGCCCATCCGCGCATCGGCATCGATCACCTCACGGCCCAGCTTCAGTTGATAACCGAGCTTATGCAGTTCTTCAGCGACTATCGTTGCGGTGCGGAACTCCAGCCAGCCCGATTCGGCGAAGTGATGGAAGTCGCGACGCCACTGCTGCAGCTGTGGCAGCAGGGCGATGACGTGGTCTGAAAGGGGGTTCATCGGCTCTCTCCTCATTGTTGATTTTTTATGCACTGCTTCGAATCTACACAATGGTGTCGGGCGGCATAAGATGCGAATATCTTGTGACTGATAAACAACGGTTATCGAAAAATTATGTCTGCCAATCTTAAGCTTCATCAGCTGCGCGCCTTCACTGACGTGGCGCGACAGGGCAGTATCCGGGCGGCAAGCCGTCTTTCCGGGCTGTCGCAACCGGCGTTAACCAAAGCGATTCAGGAGCTGGAGCGCGAGCTGGGCGCAAAGCTGTTTATCCGCCGTCAGCAGGGCGTCGTGCTGACCGATATCGGTGATAACTTTTTTCGTCATGCCAGCCTGGTGCTGGCGGAGCTGCGGGTCGCCGAAGAGGATATCCAGCAGCGGCTGGGGCTGGGCGGCGGTCAGGTGAACATCGGAGTGGGTGGCAGCGTGGCGCGCACTATCATGCCGCAGGTGATAAACCAGTTTCATCGCGAATACCCGCTGGTGAAGGTGCGCATCGTCGAAGGTCAGCTGGTGTCGATGGTGCATGAACTGCGTCAGGGGGCGCTCGATTTCACCATTAATACTTACGATCAGAGCCATCTCGATCAGGAGCTGATGTATGAAAGGGTAATGGAGCGCGAGTACAAAGTGGTGGTGCGCAAAGGCCATCCGCTGGAAAAAGCGCGTTCTCTGGCGGAGTTACAGCAGGCGGACTGGACGATGCCAACCCCGAAAGGCAGCTATTACCGTCTGCTGCACGATCTGTTTGGCGAGCGCGGCATGGCACCCAAAATCGTGGTGACCTGTGAAACCTTTATGGCCTGCACCAGCCTGGTGGCGCAAAGCGATTTCATCAGCATTCTGTCGGTCGACGTGATTGATGATCCGATTCTGGGCCGATCGCTGGTGGCGCTGGCGCTCGATGACCCTCTGCCGAAAGCCATCTTCTATCTGATTCAGCGCAAAGACACCACGCTGACCCCGATGAGCAGTTATATGGCGCAACTCTTTCGCCGTTATTGCCAGTAAAATCAGCAAGTAAGTTCGATCGTCTACACTCTTAAGGTACTGTAATAAATCCACCCGACAAATAGAGGTTACGATGCAAGTCAGTCCTTATCTGTTTCTCTATGGCCGTTGCGAAGAGGCTATCGACTTTTACCTGAAGGCGACCGGGGGAGAGCTGCTCTCTAAAATGAAATTCGGTGATATGCCGGATCAGGGTGAGCAGGTTGGCGATCAGTCTGCCGCGCCGCAGCCGCCAGAAAAGATTATGCATGCGCAACTGCGTATCGGTGACGGTGAGCTGATGCTGAGCGACGGCAATACTGAGAAGCCGCCAGCGTCTGAACATGCCGGTTATGCGGTCAGCCTGTCCACCAATGATGTCGAAAAGGGCAAAGCGTGGTTTGAGAAATTGTCGGCAGGCGGCAAGGTGACAACGGAGTGGCAGGAGACGTTCTGGTCGAACGGATTCGCGATGTTCATTGATAAGTTCGGCATTCCGTGGCGCATCAACGTTGAGAAGCCGCAGAACTAAAAGCGGGGCAGATGCAGCGCTTATCTGATAAGCCTGCAGCTGAAAAGCTGGCCCTGATGCGTGATGTCCTGAGCCAGCTTTCCTGCTAAACGGGCGGTTGTTGCAACCGCCCGCAACCATCAGAAGTTATATCCCGCCACCAGGTAGTAACCCCAGCCAGTCGATTTCACTTCAAATGGACCTTTACCGAAGTTCAGCTCCTGACCATCCGCCCACTGTCCGCCGTTGTGGAAATAACGCGCCACCGCAGAGAAGTGCCAGTGATCGTAACCCAGTGACAGAATGTGGCTGGAAGCGATGGAGTTGCTGGTGCGTGATGAACCGCCTTTTTCGTTGAGGTCAGAACCCCAGTCGAAGTTGGTGAAGCCCACATAGCCCAGATTACCGCCCCACAGCGTGGTGATTGGCACGAAGTATTTCACCTTGAAGCGATAGCCATCCCAGCTGTTTTCGTTCGCTGCGCCATAGTTTTCCCACTGGTATTTGGCGTAGACGTTCAGCGACAGGCCGACATCGCTGTGCGTATCGATATCGGTGCCCAGACCCATGTACCAGGTGTTCTGGCGGTTATCGCTGTTGCGGCCCATATCGTAGATGTAGTTGTTAGCGAAATACCACTCTTTGAACGGACCAAAGGCCAGGCTGGTGCCGGTCAGTTTGTCGATAGAGAAGCGCGGCTCAATCTCCATAAACATCGGTGAACCGTGGTCGAACACGCCGTTGGCATTGCTGTTGCCCACGCCGAAGAAGTTAGGCACGTCGAGATAGCCGTAGAAATCGAACCAGTCTTTCTTCGCAAACGCCTCATATTCCAGATAAACGTCGTTGTTAAACTGCGGTCCGAAACGCGTATGGTAGCTGCCTACCACGTTCACGCTCTGATGCCACCAGTCGGAGACATACTGCGGATCGCTTTCAGCGGCCTGCGCAGCACCACTCAATGAACATGCCAGCACGGCACCTGCTATCAACGTTTTATATTTCATTATTATCAGCCACATGCTTTTGACCGCCGCACAGCAGACGCAGTCAGAGAGAAATCGGTCCCTTGATGGGAATGAGGGTTTCACAGCAAATAACAGCCAGTTCTTCAGCCCGCGTAGCGTGCCTGTAACAGATCGATAGAAAATAGATTTTGCTCACGTTTGTCAAAAAGTGTTGCATTACAATTCAGCTAAAATGTGACGCACTTCACAATAACGACGTGGATCGAACGGAACCAGGCAACCGTTTACGTTGTCTGGTTCGTGATCAAACGGACGGGATCAGGGAAGGGTGACGCGGACCTGCAAACCACAAATAGCACCCTGTGGCGTCAGGCAATTGGAAAGGGCGACGTGAATCTGATGTTTCTGTGCGACGTTACGCACAATCGATAATCCCAGCCCGCTGCCCTGGGCTTTAACGTCCGGGGAACGGGTAAAGCGATCAAAGGCGCGCTCGATAAAGGATTCCGGCATGCCCGGACCGTTATCGACAATATCGACTACGGTCTTGCCCGCAACCCGATGCAACAGCACATCGACCAGGCTGCCTTCCGGCGTGTGTAACATGGCGTTCCCAATCAGGTTATCGAACAGGCTGCGCAGCTCGGAGCGGCTGGCCTGCAGACGGTACTGCGTGGAGCCGTTAAAGCCGATATCGATGCCGCGTTTATCCGCCACCACCATCAGCTGCTCAATGCTCTCTTTCAGCAGATCTTCCAGGTCAATATGCTCAACGCTGGCCACCACGCTCTGGTCATCCTGGCGCGAGACATTGAGTAACTGCGTCACCAGATGACGGGTGCGGGTGACGCCCGCCTCCAGCTGGCTGAACTGCCGGCTCGCTTCGCCCGGCTGGATGTGCTGACGCAGGTTTTCCAGCTGCAATGTCACCGCCGTTACCGGCGTGCGCAGTTCATGCGCGGCATCTTCCAGGAACTGACGCTGCGACGACCAGGCTTCCCGCAGCTTATTCAGCAGCGAGTTGTAGGCGGCTACCAGCGGCAGGATCTCATCCGGTAAACCTTCCGGTGAGACATTGTGCGGATGATGCGTCTCCTGCGCCGCAATCTGACGCGAAGCGACCTGCAGATCCCGGGTGATCTTGCGCACCACCAGCCAGATCACCAGCAGCGACAGCGGCATCATCAGGATCATCGGAATGATCGCCGACAGCGCCCGCTTGACCATCGAGGCCTTCATGTAGCTGAGGTTGTGCATGACCTGGATGGTTTTGATCTCGCTGCCAGGCATGCCGGGCCGGGTGTAGATGCGCCACTCACAGTCGTCGCACTGCCCGATATGCACATCATGATAGCCGCGCTGGTTTTGCAGCGGCGCCTGTAACTCCGGCCATGAGCTGGCCCGCAACTGGCCCTGATCGTCCCATAGCTGAACCACAAAAGCGCTCTTCGCCTTGTCCGGCGCAATAAGCATCGGCATCAGGGCGGGCATCTGTTTATTGGTGGACCAGGCATCAGCGATTTTTGCCAGCTGATCGTCCTTCATGGTGCCGACCATATCGCCGTAGCAGCTGAAGAAATACCAGGTGACGCCGCCGATCATCAGCAGGTGAATGATCAGCAGCGTAGAGAGAAGTTTGTTGCGCAGTGAGCCCATAAAGCGGAACGGTTTCATATCGCCGGTACCCGCCAGCCCAGCCCGCGCACGTTGCGGATGACATCGTTGTCCAGCTTGCGACGCATCCCGTGGATCAGCACATCCACCGCATTGCTGCTGACTTCATCGCCCCAGCCATAGATACGGTTTTCCAGCTGCTCGCGCGACAGAATGGCACCCGGCCGCTCCAGCAGGGCGTAGAGCAGGGCATATTCACGCGCCGTAAGCTGCTCGCGCTGGCCTTTGTAGAGTACTTCGCGGGTCATCATATCCAGCTGGACATCGCCGCTGCCCAGCACCGAGTCTGCTGCGCCGTGGCTGCGTCGGGTGATGGCGCGCATCCGGGCCATGACTTCCTGTAAATCGAATGGTTTAAGCAGGTAGTCGTCCGCACCGCTGTCGAGTCCCTGGATGCGCTGCGCCACCGTGTCGCGCGCGGTCAGAATCAGTACCGGCGTGGCATCGCCGCGCCCGCGCGCCCGGCGCAGCACCTGCAGGCCATCATCGCGCGGTAAGCCGAGATCGAGCAGCACGCAGCTGTAGCCTCCTTCACTCCAGGCATTCTGGGCATAGACGCCATCGCGCACCCAGTCGACCGACCAGCCCGCGCCCTCCAGTGCCTGCTGGAGGTTCGCGCCGATCATTTCATCATCTTCAACCAGTAACACGCGCATGGCTGATCTCCTTCATAAAGATAAGAGAGAGTTTACTTACCAATTGTTAGCCCAGAATTATCCTTCCGCCTTCATACTTCGCACTGTGGCGGCGTTGGCTGCTTTTGCTCACCCCAGTCACTGACCGATGTCAGCTCCCGGGGATTCGCGCTTTTGCCGCCTTGCCACAGAATGACTCATTCAGGTAGGTAATGGTCATTTTCTATGACCGTGATTCCCCTCAAAGCCCCGCTGGCCGCGCCTTTTCGCTCCCGTTTCCGCCGTTGCTAATTCTGCGCTAATTTTCTGCTAATTAAGGGATAAATTTTAGCGGGTAGAGTGGCTCCACTGCACATCAGCATGAACAGGAGGAACCATGAATCAGCGCGAGTTTATTCGGAGTTTGCTGGACTGGATTGAGAACAACTTAGGACACGATCTGCATCTGGATGAGGTGGCGCGCCGCTCGGGCTATTCGCGCTGGCATCTGCAACGCCTGTTCCGCCAGCACACCGGCTTTTCACTGGCAGAATATATCCGGCAGCGTCGCTTAACCGAGTCTGCGCTCACGTTGCTGAGCAGCAACGAAGCGATACTGCAGGTGGCGATGAACTACGGCTTCGACACTCAGCAGGCCTATACCCGCACCTTTAAAAACTATTTTATGGTGACGCCAGGCCAGCTGCGCCGTCAGCGTCGCGTCGAGCCGGATCGGCTGCTGTTTCCACTGGCGATGGCCAGCTGATGCCTGATAAGGCCTTCCCGTCACTGCATAAAGACGGGAAGGTCGGCCCGCACTCTCATCCTGCATCCCGCCCTGCTTTTTTTGCCCGCCAGCCATAATCGCCTTGCCCGAACGTGTTAGTTTGTTGCCAGCATCCCTTTACTGTCGGAGTCAGGAAACATGGAAAACGGCGCGAATTTAACCGCCATGTTGGTATTTGCTCGGGTTGTGGAATTACAGAGTTTCAGTGAGGCGGCGCGCGCACTTGGCTGGTCTAAATCCCACGTCAGCCGGGAGATTGCCCGTCTGGAGTTGCGTCTCGGCATCCGGCTGCTGCAGCGCACCACCCGGCGGCTGGCGCTGACTGAACAGGGCCAGGCGTACTATCCCTACTGCGTGAGGATGCTGGCTGAAGTCCAGCGCGCAGAAGCGTTTGTGCAGCAACTGCATCAGCAGCCCACCGGCCAGATCAGGCTGCAGGCGCCCGTTACCTTCGGCTGCCAGTGCGTGGTGCCCGTTCTGAATCGCTTTCTTCATCGCCATCTGCATATCAACGTCGATCTCGATCTGACCGATCGTAATCACGATCGGCTGGACGATCAGGTGGATCTGGCGATTGTGATCCGATCCCGCTCGCCGCAGCAGGGCAATTTCCGGGTGCTGAGCGATATTGAGTGGGGACTCTATGCCGCGCCTGCTTACCTGGCGCAGCGACCCGCCATCACGCATCCTGAGATGCTGCCGCGCCATGACCTGCTGATGTTTCACGGTCCGGCGCACACCGCCGCGCTGCCGTTCCGCCGTGATAAACAGCGGCTGGCACTGGACGTGCGCAGCCGTTTCCGCGCCAATAACAGCATGGCGCTGCTCAATGCGGCACTGGCGGGTAGTGGCATCGCTTATCTGCCCTCGTACATGGCGCAGGAGGCGATGGCGCGCGGCGATATTCAGCAATTGCTGCCGGAGTGGCAGATGGATCGTCTGCAGAGCTATCTGCTGCTGCACGACACACCTGAACCGGCCTCGCCGGTGACGCTGCTGTGCGATGCCCTGGTGGCGGCATTGAATCCGGGCTGATTGTTGTCAACTGGCAACAACCAGCGCCACTGAGTAACTATTCCGCCACGACTGTTGTTACTCTGCGACTCCGGTTAGCCTGTATCCCTGATCATTCAATGGATACCACCATGCAACAGTCAACCGAAACGGCAGAGTTTCAGCACTGGAGACGTAACTTAGCGGTCTGCGTCGTCGGCTCTTTTACCACTATCGTGGCGATGACGCTGCTGCTGCCGTTTCTGCCGCTCTATGTTCAGCAACTCGGCGTTGAGCAGCCCGCCGCCATCGCCCGCTGGTCTGGTCTGGCCTACGGCGCGACATTTTTCAGCGCCGCGCTGACTGCGCCGCTTTGGGGCCGTCTGGCCGATCGCTATGGCCGTAAGCTGATGCTGATCCGGGCCAGCCTTGGGATGGCGATTGCGATGTCGCTGATCGGCATGGCGACCGCGCCGTGGCAGCTGGTCGCGCTGCGCCTGCTGGCGGGGCTGCTGGGGGGTTACGCGTCGGGGTCGACCATTCTGGTGGCGGCACAAACGCCAAAAGCGCAGACCGGCTGGGCGCTGGGCGTATTGTCATCCGGCATTATGGCGGGCAACGTGGTCGGGCCGCTGCTGGGGGGAGTGTTACCGCCGCTGATTGGCATCCGTCAGACTTTCTGGCTGACCGGCGCGGTGATATTTCTCGCCTTCCTCGCCACCACCTTCTTACTCAAAGAGCAGCCACGTGCCGCCGCGACGTCGCGCGCCAGCCAGCCAGCGCAGTCCGCAGACGAGCCGGTTAATCACTACCTGGTGCGGCTGATGTGGCTCTCCGGCATGTTGCTGATCTTCGCCAGCATGTCGATTGAGCCGATTATCACGCTTTACGTGGGCGAGTTTGTGCAGGGCAACCATCAGATCACCATGATATCCGGACTGGTGATGTCCGCTGCGGCGCTGGGGACGGTACTGGCGGCACCCCGGCTGGGTCGTCTGGCCGATCGGGTAGGGCACTGGCGGGTGCTGACGGGCGGATTAGTGGTTAGCGGACTGCTGCTGATTCCGCAGGCGTTTATCACGGCGGCCTGGCAACTGGTGCTGCTGCGTTTTCTGATGGGGATGGCGCTGGGCGGATTGATGCCGTGCATTACGGCGATTATTCGTCATAACGTGCCGGGCTCACAGGTCGGGCGGATGCTGGGCTATTCGACGTCGGCGCAATATATCGGTCAGGTCAGCGGCCCGCTGTTCGGTGGGCTGGTGGGCGGGGCGTTTGGAATGCGACCGGTCTTTCTGGCAACCTGCGCGGTAATGCTGTTTTGCGCCTGGCTCAACTGGCGCGGGATGCGTAGATAGCGCGATCAAAAAAGGCGGACCGGAGTCCGCCTTAGTTTATTCACCGCTGCGTGAATTACTTCTGGTCTGGCAGCGCGTAGGCAATCACATAATCGCCCAGCTTGGTACCAAACGAGCCGTGACCGCCTGCCGCGATGACAACGTACTGCTTGCCATCTACTTCATAGGTCATTGGCGTCGCCTGGCCGCCTGCTGGCAGACGGGCCTGCCATAACAGCTCGCCGGTATCGGTGCTGAAAGCACGCAGGTAGTTATCTGCGGTCGCACCAATAAAGAACACCTTACCAGCGGTGGTGATAGGACCACCCAGCATCGGCATACCCATTTTGAACGGCAGCGGAACCGGTGCGCTATCGCGAACGGTACCGATACGCTGTTTCCACACCACGTCGTTGGTCTTCAGATCCACCGCGGAGATATAACCCCAGGCAGGCTGTTTACATGGCAGACCAAACGGTGACAGGAACGGATTCAGCTCGACGCCATACGGCACGCCATACTGTGGCTGAATACCGGTTTCCGTACCTGAGCCACCCTCAGCGCCTTTCGGCGGCTCAATCGGGTTGCCTGGGCCACGCGGAACCAGCTTAGAGACAAACGGCAGCGCCATCGGGTTAGCAATCGCGATCTGACGATGTGGATCGACGGCGATGCCGCCCCATTCGAACATACCGAGGTTACCCGGGAACACCAGCGTGCCCTGCTCAGATGGCGGGGTGAACGGACCTTCATAGCGCAGGCGCTTGAAGATCACGCGGCACACCAGCTGGTCGAACATCGTCGCGCCCCACATGTCCTTGTCCGTCAGGTTCTGTTTCGGACGGAAGGTCAGCTCAGAGTAAGGCTGAGTGGCGGCAACGTGGTCGCCTTTAGCGGCACCCTGTGGCACTGGCGTTTCTGGCGCAGGGACCACTGGCTTGCCGGTACGGCGATCCAGGACAAAGATGTTGCCGGTTTTCGCTGGCGCGTAAACCACCGGGACGGTGTTGCCATCTTTATCGGTGATGTCAGCCAGGGTCGGCTGCGACGGCAAATCCATATCCCACAGGTCGTGATGCACAGTCTGATAAGACCAGACCAGCTTACCGGTGGTGGCGTTCAGGGCCAGCACGCTGCTCGCATAACGCTCCTGCTCTGGTGTGCGGTTACCGCCCCAGATATCCGGTGTGGTCACGCCCATTGGCAGGTAAACGGTATCCAGTTTCGGATCGTAAACTGCCGGTGCCCATGAATTCGGTGAGTTCATGGTGAAGGTGTGTTCATCAGCCGGAATGGCATTCGGGTCTTTCGCGCCTGGATCAAACACCCACAGCAGTTTACCGGTATTCACATCAAAGCCACGAATAACGCCTGACGGCTCGCGGGTTGAGAAGTTATCGGTTACCGCACCCGCCATCACGATGGTGGTGTTAGTAATGATCGGCGGAGAGGTCGGCTCATACATACCTGCGGTGGTGACAGGCTGTTTGTGTTGCAGATCCAGCTCACCGTTGACGCCAAACGTCGGGCAGCGTTCGCCGGTCTCTGCGTCCAGCGCAAACAGACGACCATCGTTGACAGGCAGATAGATACGACGTGTGCAGAGAGCAGGCTGAGTGTTCGCTGCATCGGCTGCTGCCGGCACTTCGTGGTAAGAAACACCGCGACAGGTCACGTGCTGGAAGGTTGGATTAACCTTCATGCCCGGATCAAATTTCCACTTCTGCTTACCGGTGGCCGCATCCAGAGCAAACAGAATCTGGTGTGGCGAACAGAGGTAAAGCGTGTCGCGGATTTTAATCGGAGTGACTTCGTCAGTGATTTCGCCTGGATCGTTAGGGGTTTTCATGTCGCCAGTCTGGAACTGCCAGGCAACCTGCAACTCTTTCACGTTCTGATGGTTAATCTGCTTCAGCGGCGAGAAACGGGTTCCCTGCTGATCGCGCGCATAAGCGGGCCAGTCAGCATCCGGGATGTTGCTCAGCGGTGCAGCCTGCGGGGCGTTGTCAGCGGTTTCTGGTACAGAGCCGTTGATGACCTGCGGGTCATTGAATACCGCATAGGCCAGCACGAGGGCACTGGCAATCAGCGCCACAGCCATCGTACCCAGCGCGGCTTTGCTGCCCGCGTTGAAGCTGCGATAAACAAACGGCAGGATCAGCCAGACACCAAAGATCACCAGCACATCGGTGCGCGGTGCCAGGGCCCAGAAGTCTGTACCCACTTCCCACACACCCCAGATCAGGGTGCCGATCAGCAGCAGCGCATAGAGAACCAGCGCGGTGCTTTTACGACGGGAAAGCAGATAAGCGGTGATAAGCATAACCACACCGCCGAAAACGTAATACCAGGAACCACCGATGGCGGCTAACCAGCCACCGCCAATGAGCATAAACGCGCCCGTCAGCACTGCGAACAGCACTGTCAGGAAACGAATTACGCCAAAAGATGAGGAGTTTTTCCCCATAATATCGACCTCGTTTCGTTGCCATAAAACACACGAAAACAACCAGATAGGCTGTTTCCAGTTATCAAGTACAAATGATTAGGGTGTTCTTCAATATCTCTTCCGTTAAGACAGACGATCCCTTTGTGTTAAATGTTATAGCAAAATCAGATCGAGATTTGATTTTTTTGGCTTAAATCGCTTAACAACTGTAGTAATACGACATTTTATGGGGGATTAAAGGACGTTAAGCGCACCGCCATGTGCCCTTAACGCCGGAAGGCAGGATTTGTGAATCAGCAGCTAATAAGATCGCCGTCCGAGCGTTGCTGTTGCCAGCCGCTGATATTTATCTCAGCAAACTGCTCAGCGGTTAAAGGCGGCGTATGACTTCGCACGATGACCTCTGCACCTTTTTCACGGAATGTCGCCATAAAAAAGGGAAAGGTAAATTTTTCATAATTATCATTGAAGAACGATTCGGTTAAAACTATCCCTGAAAAAGGAAAGGATTCCAGCAGTCGCCAGTCCGCACCCGGTGGCGCAAAATCATAAAGCCAGAAATCAAATTTCTTTGTTAATTCAAGCAGTGACGCACTATGTGCGGCTAAACTTGAATAATTAATGCCAATACGGATTCGTTCATTCTGTAAATGCGTATAGGCATCAGGAATCGCGATCATTCCCCGTAATCGAATATCTTCAACCGGAACAATCATTAATGCTGCTTCAGTAGCAATTTGATTGTGTAATGAAATAATGTTGTTTGTATTAAGTATATTTCCGCTGTCCTGGTTTTGCTGAAGATAAGGCACGCTATAGCAAATGCCAGTGACATTACGCTCAACGTGATGGATAGGTTCAGTAACATAGGGGTTATATAAACTGTTTTTCATTATCTCTATGAAATGCAATAAAAAGGATTCGTTGATAATTAAGCATATAAAAAGTCGCGTTTTTTTAATCGCGTGAATAAATATAGATCACATGCTTAATCCAAATCATCCTTTTGTTTCCTTAGAAAGTAAATAAACCTGGTAGCAAAGAGAGGATAATTCCTTTGGCGTCTGATGATGTGCTGGAATATATTCATTGGTGGGGACAAATAGGCTGGTAATAGTCAGGAGGGGTCTGCCCCCCTTTTCCGGAGAGGGCCGCAGTGTATCGCGCAGGGAGGCAGGGCTGGCGCCGCAGGCTTCCCGATCTCATCGGGTCTGTTAAGCTTCAGTCGTCAAAAAACACACCAATAACACCGCGCAACGACGCGGGCTTCTTCACCTGATTTGGGATAAGACATGGGATTTATGGCATCCGCGGCTGAAGAGTCGCTGTGGCGACATCGGACTTTTGTCGCCTTCTGGCTGGCGCGTACCTGTTCATCGTTTGGTTTTCAGATGTTCTCGGTGGCGATCAGCTGGCAGATCTATGCGCTGACCAACAGCGCCATGGCGTTAGGGATGATTGGCCTGATGCAGTTTCTGCCGTCGGTGTTGCTGGCATTACCGGCCGGTCATCTGGCGGATCAATATGACCGCCGGCGCATCGTGCTGTTGGGTCAGCTGGTGGAATTTGCCGCATTGGTGGCATTAGTGGTGCTTACCTTATTCCAGACCGCCGATAAGACGGCGTTATGGGGGCTGGTGTTTATGATTGCGGTGGCGAAGGCGCTGGAGTGGCCTGCGATGTCCTCGATGCTGCCGTCGCTGGTTCCCCCTTCCATCCTGGCGCGCGCCATGGCGATGAACTCCGTGGGCGGGCAGGCCGCGGTAATTGTCGGGCCGACCATCGGCGGTTTGCTTTACGTTGCCGGACCGCATGTTGTGTATGGCGTTTCCGGACTGTTTTATCTGATTTCGCTGACGCTGGTGAGTGTGCTGCGTTATGAGCGTCCGGTGCAGAGCCGTCTGCCGATGAATATGAAGAATCTGTTTGCCGGGATTCACTTTATCCGTGAGCGCAAAGATGTGCTTGGGGTGATTTCGCTCGATCTGTTTGCGGTGTTGCTGGGCGGCGCGACGGCGCTGCTGCCGATTTTTGCCAAAGATATTCTGCATACCGGGCCGTGGGGGTTGGGGATGTTGCGCGGGGCGCCGTCGGTGGGCGCGTTGCTGGTGGGCATCTGGCTGAGCCGGCATAAGCTTGAAAAGCATGTCGGGATGATAATGTTTGGCTCAGTCGCCGGATTTGGCGTTGCCACGCTGGTGTTTGCGCTTTCCACGCAGCTCTGGCTGTCGCTGATAGCTCTCTGTGCTCTGGGGGGTTTTGATATGGTGAGTATGGTGATCCGGGGGGCGCTGGTGCAGCTGGATACGCCGGATACCATGCGCGGGCGCGTGAATGCGGTTAACGCAATTTTTATAAATACGTCGAATCAGCTGGGCGAGTTTGAGTCGGGGTTACTGGCGGCCTGGGTCGGTGCCGCACCGGCGGCGGCGATTGGCGGGATTGGTACGCTGGTGGTGGTCGCGTTGTGGATGAAGTTGTTTCCGCATCTGCGGCGGCGTCAGAAGCTGGAGAATGAGGTTAATGGGGGCTGAGGGCTGGTTGTGGCTAGCGGGTCTGGATAAGTTGCAGGCGTATGCTCCCATCGCTTTAAGAATGTAAGCGGCCTGAACCTTCAGAGTGGTGTTTGAGAGTTGGGAAGAGCTATTAAGGTGGCGATCAACATCAATAATGTAACTGGCCCGAAGGCCAGTACAGGAAGTTACCAGTCATACTGCCATTCAAATCCTGGGGTCAGAGGGGGAGGCTGACCCACAGGATGGGACCATCAGGCCCCGGTCTTTCCCAGGTTGGCGTCAAATGTTAGCCAGCTTTCACGCATGTCCACTACGCTGCGGGTTTTGCGCGCCTCATCGATTTTAATGGCGGTGAGGCCCGCTTCCAGCGCGTCCACCACTGAAACTTTCAGCGGTGTTCCCTGTTTAATATGTTTAACGATCTCTTCTGCCATCAGCGCATCCGCGCCGTAGTGGCCATCATACGCATTGCCGCTGTAGGCGGTGTCGACCTCTTTTTCACCGCTGCGCGCGTTGTGTACGCGGAAGTAGTTTCGTACGAAGTCGCCTTCGGCCATGCCGTCGGTGCCCATGACGCAGAAGCGGCGGAACTCATCCGGCACGTTCAGGTTGGCGTGGAAGGCAAGCGTCGCTCCGCCTTCATACTCAATCAGGGCTGTCTGGTAGTCGACAATATCGGCGTCGCTGTCGAAGACGGCATCGGTGCTCGACCAGCCGCTGGGTTTTACGTGATAGAGCTCGGACTCAGCGGTGATCGCACCCTGAGGGGCATGCGCGGGGGTAAAGGATTTCCGGCCACCAAAGCTGGCGACGCGGATCGGGCGCTCCTGTAACAGGCCCTGATAGAGATCGATGTCGTGGCAGCACTTTTCCAGAATGTAAGGACCGGCATACTTCTCCAGACGTCGCCAGTCGCGCTGGAAGAAGGCGCCGTGATAAGGCTTGATATGCTCTGTCGCCTCAATCGAGGTGATTTCACCTAATTGACCGGCATCCCGTGCCGCCAGCAGATCGTGATAGAGCGGCGAATAGCGCAGCACCAGGCCGACCAGAATGCGTGCTTCGCCATACTGACGCACCAGCTTCGCCATCTCCATGGTCTGCTCTTCATTGATCACCACCGGCTTTTCGGTAAAGACCGTGTAGCCCGCCGCCAGCGCCTGACCGACATGCTCCAGATGCAGGAAGTTGGGTGAGCCCACCAGCACCACATCCATTCCGCCGTGCTCCAGCAGCGCGTCGATGGACGCAAAGGCCTGACCGGGCGCGATACCAAAGCTGTGCAGATTAGGCAGTCCGGCGGGGGCCGGATCGTAATAACCCACTACTGAGAAGGCGTCGTCGGCTTTGCTGAACTCTTTGATCACGTGGGACAGACGAAAGCCGAGACCGATAATGCCTACTTTCATGTTAAACCCCTGCTCCTGAAATCGGATGATGCATAGCTCGCCTGTGATCGGGCGCGCCTGTTGATAATCTGACCACCAACTTATTACGACGGAAAAACTAATGTCAATAACGCACTGCGTGTTTTGCGGGGCGGTTTTTGTTATAGCATTGTAAATTAAACAAAAAGTGTCGATATGTTTTTGCCATATTTATTTGTTATTGCGATTTAAGTTTTTTTATCCTATCGTTCGCTCATTATGGCTATAACCCAAAATCGGGAAGGAAGCGCGTGCAACCACACTATCTCCTTGGCATTGATGGCGGCGGTACACAGTGTCGCGCGCGGTTAACCGATCTGCAGGGCCGCGTGCTGGCGGAAGCCACTGGCGGGCCTGCCAACGTCTGGTCAGATTACGATGCGGCGCTGACCTGCGTCGGCCAGCTGATTGACCGGGTATTGTCACAGGCGGGATTAGCGCCGGAGGCGCTGGCGCAGACCGCGCTGGTGGCCGGATTAGCGGGTGCCAATGTCGCCTCGGTGCAGGCGCGGCTCGCCAGCTGGCAGCCCGCCTGCGCGGCGTTACAGGTGGTCAGCGATGTGGAGATCGCCTGCGCGGGCGCGCATGGCGGCGCACCGGGCGCCGTCTTTATCATCGGCACCGGCAGCCAGGGCGCGGCCTGGGATGGCGAACGCTTTACGCTGCTGGGCGGCTGGGGCTTTGCCCTGTCTGACCAGGGATCGGGCGCGGAGCTGGGCCGTCGTGCGCTGCGTCTGGCGCTGCTGGCCCATGAGGCGATTATTGCGCCGACACTCTTCACTCAACAGCTGATGGCGCAGTTCGGTGACAGCCCGGAAACCATGCTGCTCTGGACGTGCTCCGCGACGCCTGCCGACTGGGCGCGCGTGGTGCCACAGATTTTTGCGGCCGCCGACGCGGGCGATCGCCACGCACAGGATCTGCTGCATCAGACCGCCGCCGATATCGGCCTGATGGTGCGCCGTCTGATTGCGCTGAGCAGCGGACGGGTAGCGCTGATGGGTGGCCTGGCCACACCGATTCAGCGCTGGCTGGACAACGATATTCAGGCCCGGCTGGTGACGCCGCAGGGCGATGCCCTGAGCGGGGCGCTGACACTGGCGCAGCAGCTGACGCCTGACCGATACCCGATCTGATGCGGGCTGAGCCTCCTCAGCCCGCTAACCCGAGGAATTTATGACCGCTCCCAACGTAACCGCGCGCATTCTGCGGTTGATTGTTGAAAATGCGCCGATCAGCCAGTCAGACCTGAAAGTCCGCAGCGGACTGAGCATGTCGACCGTGTCGCAGGCCACTAATCGCCTGCTGGCGCAGGAGATTGTGCAGGAGCTGGGGCTGCGTCGCGTGTCGATGGGGCGGCCGAAAACCCTGCTGGGCCTCAATCCCGATCGCGCCAGCGTGATTGGTATTCAGCTCAATGCGGAACGTAACCTGATCGTCATGACCGATCTCAGCGGCAACCTGCTGGGCGAACAGCAGATGCCAAAAGGCACGCTGACACCGCGCCAGCTGGGCGATGCGCTGGCGAAGTTCCTGCGCGGCGTAGAGGAGAAGCGGGTCGGGGCGATTGGTCTGGCGCTGTCAGGGCTGGTCGATGCTGAAAACGGCTACTGCATCCGCTCCAAAGTACTCGACTGGGATAACGTCCCGATTGCGCGTCTGCTGGAAGAGCGCTTCTCGCTGCCGGTGTTTATCGAGAACGACGCCAACGCGATGGCGATGGCGGCGCTGGTGTTTGGTCAGCTCGGCAACGCTCAGTCGGCGGTGATCGCCACTTACGGTAAAGGGATCGGCGCGGGCATCATCCTGAATCGTCAGCTCTACCGGGGTCGTCACGGCAAGGCAGGCGAGATCGGCAACGGGCTGGTGGGCGATGGCTCGCTGCGTCTGCTGGAGGATGTCGCCTCATCGCGCGCCATTCTGCAGCAGCTGGCTGAGCAGGAACCGGTGGATGGCCTCACGTTGCAGGCGCTGGATCAGCGACCCACGCCCGAGGTGCTGGCAGTACTGCAGGAAGCCGGGCGCGAGCTGGGGATTTCGCTGGCAAACCTGTCCGTGGCCTACGATCCGGATGTGGTTTATCTGGCCATGGAGCCGCACATGGCGTCACGCATTCTGCTCGATAACATCACCCAGAGCTTCCAGGCCTACCGGCTGAAACTGACGCCACACATGACGCCGCTGCAGTTCCTGACGGAGTCGAATCGCATGTGGGCGCTGGGCGCAGCGGGTTTTGCCGTCAACCGGCTGCTTGATCTGCTGGCGGCCCAGGCCGATGAAGAGCCGGTCACCTGACTGATTTCTCCACAAAAAAACGGGCGCCGCGGCGCCCGTTTTTGTTTCTGCGCTTCCCTTAGCGCAGGCGCATTCCCTGCTCATCAAACAGCAGGCAGTGCGCGGCAGAAAAGCCCAGTTCAACCTGCGTGCCCAGATCGCGCGTAGTCGCCTCGCGCTCTTCCACGACCAGCATCTGTTCACGCCTGATATCCAGGTAGAGATAGTTGGTGTGGCCCAGCATCTCGCCATAGGCCAGTTCGCCGTGAAAGCGCAGTGCGTCCGGTGTCTGCGCGGCGGGCTGGAAATGCTCAGGACGAATGCCCAGCGTCACGGTTTGCCCCTCGCGACAGTCGGCGGCGATTTTCAGCACCAGCCCCTCAATCTTCAGTTCCGGCACCCGCAATTGCACTTCACCCTCGCCCGTGGCGCTGATTTCCGCCCGCAGGAAGTTCATTTTTGGCGAGCCGATAAAACCGGCGACAAACAGGTTATCCGGGTCGTGATAGAGCGTCAGCGGCGCGCCGACCTGCTCAATGCGGCCCTGACGCAGCACCACAATGCGGTCAGCCAGCGTCATCGCCTCCAGCTGATCGTGGGTGACATAGATCATGGTGTTGCCGAGCGAGGCGTGCAGCCGGGCAATCTCAATCCGCATCTGCAGACGCAGTTCGGCATCAAGGTTAGAGAGCGGCTCATCGAACAGGAAAATACGCGGATGACGGATAATCGCCCGGCCAATTGCCACGCGCTGCCGTTGTCCGCCAGAAAGTGCGCGCGGCAGGCGATCGAGCAGTTCGGTCAGATGCAGGCGGGCGGCCGTTTGGGCAATCGCCTCGTTGATCTCCGCTTTGGACTTTTTCATCACCTCCAGCGGATAGGCCAGGTTACCGCGCACCGTCATGTTGGGGTAGAGCGCATAGGACTGAAACACCATGGCAATGCCGCGCTCGGTGGCGGGCTGCTGCGTCATGTCCTGCTCCTCAATCAGCAACTGCCCGCTGCTGATCTCCTCCAGCCCGGCAATCATCCGCAGCAGCGTCGATTTGCCGCAGCCGGATGGCCCGACAAACACCACAAACTCGCCGCTGTTGATGGTCAGATCGATGCCATGAATGACATTAACGTGTTCATACGACTTCTTCACATTCTGCAAGCGCAGGCTGGTCATCGGCTACCTCACTCAGAGTAACTGGCCCATGTAGATGGCATTGCTGCGCACGATTGGGGTAAACCCCATGCGCGCATAGAAGGCACAGACCTGCTCGTTCTGCAGGCTGACGCCAAGATGGACACCGCTGACACCCGCCGCCCGCAGCGCCGCCAGTTCATGCTCAATCATCCGGCGACCCCAGCCGCCTTTCTGTGCCGCCGGCAGCAGGTTGATATGCAGGTGAGCGGGCCACTGGGTCACCAGCGTCTCAGCCGCCTGGTCAGGATGCCGTATTGAGTCCAGCACTTTGCTGTCGAGCGGGGCGCTGGCGCGGCGATCGCGATACTTCTCCTGCAGCTGCGGCCACCATTCGGCCTGAAGCTGGGCTTCAAACGCGCGGGTATCGGGCGCCGCAACGACATAACCCTGTACCTCTCCGTCCCGCTCCAGCACAAAAGCAAAGTCAGGCGCGAAGCGCGCATAGGGCACGGCAAAACGCTGGCCGGGATAGTCAGGATCGGAGTAGAGCGCGCGGGCATCGCCGCCCGCATCGGCTGTTTCCAGGCAGATGCGGTAGAGCGCCGGGTAGTCCGCCGGCGTGGCCGGACGAATGACACCTTGATTCGCCATGGTGAGTTCTCGTGAGTGAGGGATCCGGTCAGGGATTGAACAGATCCGCAGATGAAAGTTACGTTAATGAAAGTGGACTTAGTTTTCAAGATAGAATAATTACCTTATCGCACTAACGCAGGCGGTTCGGCAACGTTTACCGGCATCGGAATGCACAACTGTGATCCCCAACACGCCCGGAACAGGGCGGCTGGCGGCAGATTCACGGCCGATCAAAAGAGAAAAGTGTGAGCGTGATAGGATTTTCATATGTTTTATCAGGACGTTATTTTGCGATTATCAGGCTGGTATCTCCTGCTGCAGAAAAAGCGGCTGGCGACGCGCTGCCACGGTTAATGGCGTAAAAGCCAGCGTGGCGTGCTGAATTTCGCGTCATATCGCTGTTTATTTGCGCGTGCTCACAGCGTTGCAATTCCCACTGCAGGCTGTTTGACTTTATTTTTCTATTAAAGTAAGTATGAGTGAGTGCGTTTGTGTGCGGCTGCAGCCTGAAGGATGTCAGGCGGTGAGATGAAAGGATGCCGATCCTGGTCTGAAGAAGGTGAGCATAATGTCTGTTTCCTCCGTTCGTTCGTTCCGAATTCGCAATGTGGGTCGGCTGCTGGCTGCGGGCCTGCTGGCGGGCAGCGTCTCCCATGCCGTCCACGCCGCCGTCACTCTGAATGAGTGGGATATCTACAACTACCCGGAGCAGACTGCTGCGGTGGATGAAGGGATTAAAGAGTTCTCACAGCAGAATCCCGGCATCGTGATTAACCGTTCCGTTCACTCCTTTGAAGATACCCGTATTCCGTTGAAGCTGGCGCTGACCGCCGGTGATGGCCCGCAGATCGCGCAGGTCAACCAGGGCGGCGGCGATATGGGATCGCTGGTCAAAGATAAGCTGCTGCTGCCGCTCGACAGTTACGCCGCCAGCTACGGCTGGACCACGCGCTTCCCGGACTCGATTCTGAAACGTAACCGCTGGTCAGACAGCGGCGAGTTCGGCAGCGGCAAGCTTTACGGCGTCGCCAGCCTGGGTGAAATGGTCGGGCTCTATTACAACAAAGCGCTGCTGGATAAAGCGGGCATCGCCGTGCCCAAAACCCTGGCTGAGCTGGAGAGCGCCATGGCGAAGCTGAAACAGCAGGGCACCGCGCCGATGATGCTCGGCCTGCTGGATGGCAACATGGGCCAGCAGCTGCTCAGCACCCTGTGGGAGGCGCAGATTGAGAGCCACGACCGCAAGACGCTGGATAATCTGATTTACGATGTGGGCGGCACCTTCAAAGACAGCAAGCTGGTCAATGCCGCCACCATGATGAAGAGCTGGACCGACAAAGGGTACTTCTTCCCTGGCTTCCAGGGCATTGGTCACGACGATGCGGCGACGCTGTTCCAGAACGGTCAGGCCGCATTCCTCGTCAGCGGCACCTGGTATCTCGGCCAGTTTAAAGACAACAAAGATATTCACTTCGCTGCAATGCCAGCCGGAGATGGCGTGAAGCAGCCGCTGATGGTGGGCGGGACCGATCTGGCGTTCTCGGTTACCAGCACCGCGAAAGGCAAAGATCAGCAGGAGGGCGCGGCGAAGTTCATCAACTATATGGTCTCTGATGCCATGGCGAACCGCTGGCTGAAAGTGGGCTTCCTGCCTGCCAGCACCAACAAGGCGGCCAAAATGCCAGCGGACAATCCGCTGCTGGCGGAAGCGTATCAGGTCTGGTTAGCGCTGAACGACTATGACGGTTTAGGCCACTACGTGGACTGGGCGACACCGACCATGAATGCCGAGCTGAATCAGAACGTCCAGCTGCTGCTGGCGGGCCGTCAGACCCCCGATCAGATGGTGGTGAATTTTGATAACAACTATCAGCGTTACCTGAAAACCCTGAAGCATTAAGCCGGAGGCCCGGCGAACAGCCGGGCCTGAGCATCGTTCTGAACCACGAGTAGGGTTATGTTGAATTTAAGCAGCTGGCGTAATTTTCTCTATGTTCTGCCTGCGGTGCTGGTCTATGCAGTGTTTCTGCTGTTCCCGCTGCTGGCCTCGCTGGGCATCAGTTTTACTGAATGGGACGGCACCTCGCTGCCGGTGTTTAGTGGCATCAGTAACTACATGCGGATGTTCAGCGATCCGGTGTTCTGGATTGCGCTGGGCAATAACGCCATCCTGATGCTGTTCTATACCCTGTTGCCGATTGGCGTCGGCCTGCTGCTCTGTAGCTTTCTGTATGACACGCGCAACAACAACGAACGCAGCGTGCTGCGCATTCTCTTCTTCCTGCCCTACATCATGCCAATGGCGGTGCTGGGCGTGGTGTGGCGCTGGCTCTATAACCCGGCGTTTGGCCCCATCGACCAGATATTACGCGCGATCGGCTTACCTCAGCTGGCGCTCTCCTGGCTGGGTGATTTCACCTGGGCGCTGCCCGCGGTTGGTCTGGTCGCCACCTGGTACTTCTTCGGCTTCTGTCTGGTGCTGTTTATGGCGGGCCTGCAGCGCATGGATCCCTCACTGCTGGAAGCCGCCGATCTGGATGGCTCATCGCGTCGCCAGAAGTTTGTGCGCATCACGCTGCCTGGCCTGCGGCCCGAGCTGCGGATTGCCCTGCTGCTGACGGTGATCGCCAGCCTGAAAGCCTTTGACCTGGTCTATGTGATGACGCAGGGCGGGCCGGGCACCTCTACCATGGTCACCAATATCTTTATGTATAAGCAGGGCTTTGACCTGCACTACTTTGGCTATGCCTCGTCAGTCGCGGTGTTCAGCATGATCATTGTTTTAGGGATTAACTACCTGATCCATCTGGCCTTAAAGGAGCGTTACTGATGCGAAGCACGCCGGTGATTTCACGCGCGCTGATCTGGATTGTGGCGCTGATGACGATTCTGCCGTTTCTGATGGCGCTGATGACCTCGTTTAAGACCCAGATGGAGCTGTTTCAGGGCATCTTCACGCTGCCCGCCTCGCTGAATTTCAAAAACTACGTGACGGCCTGGCAGCAGGGACACTTCAACGTCTACTTCCTCAACTCGGTGCTGGTGGTCATTCCGGTGGTGCTGTTCAGCGTGCTGCTCGGCATTCTGGCCGGATTTGGTTTCGCCTGGCTGAAGATCCCCGGAAAGAAAGTGATTGGGGCGATGCTGGCGCTGGGAATGGTGCTGCCGAGTGAGGCCTTTATCATTCCGCTCTATCACGAGCTGCGCTGGATGGGGCTGACCAACACCTACCTGGCGCTGATCCTGCCGCAAATCGCCCTGTCGCTGCCCTTTACCACGCTGATGATCGCCAGCGCGTTTCAGCAGGTGCCGAAAGAGCTGGTTGAAGCGGCGGTGATGGATGGGGCGTCGCGGGTCAAAATTCTGTGGGGCATTCTGGTGCCGGCTATCTGGCCGACTCTGTCGACGCTGGGGCTGCTGCTGTTTATCTGGACCTGGAATGAGTTCCTGATCCCGCTGATTCTGGTCAACAAGGATGAGCTGCGCACGCTGCCGATTGGCATGATGTTTTTCCAGAATAAAAACACCATCGACATTCCGGTACTGATGGCGGGCGCGATGATTGTGATTATGCCGCTGATCGTGGTGTTCCTGATTTTCCAGCGCAAGTTTATCAGCGGCGTCACCGAAGGGGCCGTGAAGTAATTTGTGATATCCCGCACGAAACGGCGCACTGGCGGCCAGACAAAGGTTTGCCGCGCCGTGTCGTGCTGCAATTCCTCCTCCTCAATCCTGCGGGAGACGCATGATGCACCTTTCCCTTGCTGATTTTCACCCTGTCGCCGATGGCGAAACCCCGGACACGGCCGTACTGCAACGCGCCATGGATCAGATTGCGGCGGCGGGTGGGGGGCGTCTGACTCTGCCTGCCGGGCGTTATCGCAGCGGCTGCCTGAATCTGCCCTCTGATTTTGAACTCCACCTTGAAGCGGGAGCGGTGCTGGTCGCCAGTCCGCGGCTGGCGGACTACCAGGCGGTACAGGCACTCAGCTGTGCAGAGAAATCCCACAATGTGCTGCTCTATGCGCTGGGCCAGCGCAATATCACCATCAGCGGCACTGGCCGGATCGATGGCGAGGGGGAAGCCTGGTTTGCCGCAGAGCGCGATGAGCAGGGCTATCGCCTGCCGCGCCCTGACCGGCCGCGCATTATTGTATTTGAAGATTGCGAGCAGGTGACGCTGACCGCCTTTACCATCGTGCAGGCGCCGATGTGGACGGTGCACCTGGTGAGCTGTCGCCATGTGCATATCGACCATCTCGCCATCGACAACGCTATGACTATGCCGAATACCGATGCGCTGGATATCGACGGCTGCGAAGCGGTGTTTGTCAGCAACAGCTACCTCAGCGCTGCTGATGATGCTATCTGCATTAAAACCACCCACAAACCGGCCGCGCTGCGGCGTCCGGCGCGGCAGATTATGATCACTAACTGCCTGCTGCGCAGCTACAGCTGCGCCTTTAAAATCGGCACCGAAACCTGGGATGATGTGGAAGATGTCACGGTGACCGGCTGCACTATTTTTGATTCCAATCGGGGCATTGGCATTCTGTCGCGTGACGGCGGTGCGATGCGGCGTCTGCTGTTCAGTAACCTGACCTTTGCCTGTCACCACGCGCCGCCCTGTCACTGGGGCAAAGCCGATCCGCTGCATATCTCGGTGCGCCGCCGCGATCCCGCCATTACACCTGGCATCGTGGAGCAGGTGCAGTTTAGTAATCTTACGGGCGTGGCGGAAGGGGCGATTAACCTGCATGCGGCAGAGCCGGGCTGGATACGTGATGTGGTGATCAGCCAGCTTCAGATGCGGCAGACCGTTTCGCAAATGACACAGGGACACTACGACGTGCGGCCGCCCTGTAACCCGGACTCGCCGACCGGCATGGGGCTGGATAACGCCTACAAACTTGACCCGAAAACCGGCGAAGCCTTTGGCGTAGAGCGCTATCCCGGCGGGCTGCCGGGCCTGTTTGCACGTGGGGTAGAGAACCTGCAACTGCACAATCTGGTGATCACCAGGCCCGAGCCATTACCGCCAGGCTGGCACCCGGAGTGCGTGGTGCAGTTGCCGGATTGATTTACAGCGCGGCGGCGATGGCCGCACCGAGCTGTTCGGTGCTGGCGCTGCCGCCAAGATCGCGCGTCAGATGCTGTCCCGCCGCCAGCGTGCGTTCAATCGCCTCTAACACCGCATCACCTGCCGCTTTATAACCGAGGTGCTCCAGCATCATCGCTCCGCACCAGATCTGCCCGATCGGATTGGCGACGCCTTTGCCAGCGATATCCGGCGCAGAACCGTGAACCGGCTCGAACAGGCTGGGGAACAGACCTTCCGGATTGATATTGGCGGAAGGCGCAATGCCGATGGTGCCGGTACAGGCCGGGCCGAGATCGGAGAGGATATCGCCAAACAGGTTGCTGGCGACCACTACATCAAACCAGTCCGGGTGCAGCACGAAGTTGGCGGTGAGAATATCGATATGATACTTATCGACGCGAACGTCGGGGAACTGGCCGCACATTGCTTCGACGCGGCTGTCCCAGTAAGGCATGGTGATAGCGATGCCGTTGGATTTGGTGGCAGAGGTCAGGTGTTTCTTTGGCCGGCTCTGCGCCAGCTGATAAGCAAACTTCAGGATGCGATCGACGCCGGTACGCGTCATTACCGTCTCCTGAATCACCACCTCACGCTCGGTGCCGGGGAACATGGTGCCGCCGACGCTGGAGTATTCACCCTCGGTGTTTTCGCGCACCACATAGAAGTCGATATCGCCAGGCTGACGATTCGCCAGCGGCGCTTTAACGCCTGGCATCAGTCGCACCGGACGCAGATTGACGTACTGGTCGAATTCCCGCCGGAACTGCAGCAGCGAGCCCCACAGCGAAACGTGGTCGGGCACCACATCGGGCCAGCCGACCGCACCAAAGTAGATCGCATCAAAGGCTTTCAGCTGGGGGAACCAGTCGTCAGGCAGCATCTGACCATGCTGCTGCCAGTAGTCTGCGCTGGCGTAATCGAACCACTCCCAGCGCAGCGGAATGTTAAATTTCTCTGCGGCCGCATTCATCACGCGGACGCCTTCCGGCATCACTTCTTTGCCGATGCCGTCGCCAGGGATCACGGCAATACGATGGATTTTGTCAGTCACAGGGCACCTTTCCGGTTGATGTTCGAATTGTGTACGCAGTATAACTGTCGATTCCGGGGAAATAATGAGCCTGAAAGGCAATCCATTGTTGAATCAAAGTAGAGAATCCCGCACCTCCACCGATGACTTAGCGTTCTTTGTTCGCCTGGCCGCGCTGGACAGTCTGACCGCCGCCGCGCGCGAACTCGGCCTGTCGCTGGCAGCGGTAAGCAAACGTCTGAGCCTGCTTGAGCAGCGCCTTGGTGTGCAACTGCTGCGCCGCACCACGCGACGGCTGGAGCTGACGCCGGAAGGCCGCCGTTATCTGGCAGGCGCGCGTCCGTTGCTGGATCAGCTGGCGGCGCTGGAAGAGGCGGTCAGCGGTGAAACGGCTCAGTTGCGCGGCACGCTGAACATCAACGCCTCATTTGGTTTTGGCCGTCGCCATATCGCGCCCTGCGTCTCGGCCTTTGCCGCGCTGCATCCGCAGCTCTCACTCTCGCTGCAGCTCAGCAGCCAGCCGCTTAACTTTCTTGATGCGCACATGGATATTGATATCCGCGTCGGGGAACCGCCTGACTCGCGGCTGGTGGCGCGTAAACTGCGGACCAATCCGCGCATCCTCTGCTGCTCACCCGCCTATGCTGCCCGTCACGGCCTGCCCGCTACGGTGCGCGATCTGGCGCAGCACAACTGCATTTTGCTGCGTCAGCACGACAGCGATTTTACGCTGTGGCGGCTGACCAGCGGCGAACAGAGCATCAGCCAGAAAGTGCGCGGCAGCCTGATCACCAATGATGGTGAAGTAGCGATGCGGCTGGCAATGGATGGGCATGGCATTCTGCTGCGCTCCTGGTGGGACGCGCAGCACAACCTGGCGACAGGCGAACTGCTGCCGGTGCTACCCGACTGGCAGGCCCCCGATGGAGATATTTTTGCGGTCTGGCAGGCGCAGCGCCAGCTTCCGGCGCGCATCACCGCGTTTGTGGCGTTTCTGCAGAATAATCTGCAATCGGTTGAAAAATCGTGATTTTATCTTGACGGGCGGGCGTGAAAAAGCGTCTGCGGACAATTAACATACCGCATTAAGCTGATTCGGTCGCTTCGGGCTGCCGCTGCGTTTACAGCTTTTTTTCTGATGCGTATGATTCTCATTCATTTTCTCCCCTGCCTGCCCTCTGCGTTGCGGCCAGCCGGGAGAGCAGGTCGATAGGGGAGTTAAGTATGAAAGCGTTGTTCAGCCCGCGTAAAGCGGCACTCGCACTGGCGATGGTCACCACCTTCAGCCTGACGGCGTGCCAGACACCTGCCACAAAAGTGGAGGGCAATGCGCCGATGGTGATGCAGCCCTCCAGCCCCGATAACCTGATTCAGCGCGAGCTGGGTGACGGGTTGTATGAGATGGCCTACCTGCCCGTCAGAAATGCGCTCTATGTTGCCAGTGCGCCGGAGGGTAAGGATATCAGTGGCGGCATGATCTACCGTCTTGATGGCACCACGCTGCAGAGCACCGGGACGGGGCATTTCGACCTGAAAAACGTCGGTCTGATTAGCGACCCGGACGGCAGCGGGCTTTACACTACCAACGCGCAGGATGGCGGCATCTCTAAGATCGATCCGGAGAACGGCAGGGTGCTGAAGCGCCTGATGTTCGACGATAAAAACGAGACAGGTTTGCCGGTGGGCACGCGTGAGATCTTTCTGCATGACGGGCTGCTCTATGTCGGCGGCGCGGGCGATCCGGGTGTGATCTGGGTGGTTGATGCGAAAACCCTGACGCTGAAAGCCCGGATTAAAAATGCCGGGAAGGGGGTTACAGGCATCATCTTCTCACCGGTCAGCGACCGAATTTATGCGGCGAACGGCAGCGGTGAAATCCTGGTGATTAATCCGCGCAATCACAAAATCGAGCAGCGCCTGACGACAGGTGACGGGCAGGACGCTCAGTTCCTGAACATGGCGGAGGATCCGGCGACGAGTCGCCTGTTTGTCACGGATAACGCCAGCACGAAAAATACCCTGGTGTTTGATGAGCGCAGCGGCAAGCTGATTCAGCGTCTGGATCCGGCTGATTCGACGGGGATTAAGTTTAACGGCAAGCGTAATGAGATTTATATCAGCCAGCGCCAGTTGAAGAAGGTGCTGCAGCTGGATGGCACCACGTATGAAGTGAAAAACAGCTGGTCATTTGAGGGGCATCCAGAGAGCCTGCTGGTCTCACCGGACGGGCAGACACTGTACGTGACCCTGAAGCAGGGCTTCAGTGGCGACCACAGCAGTCAGATGCCGGATGGCGTGGCGCGTATCACGCTGCAATAAAAAAAGGCGGCATCGCTGCCGCCTCAATGCTTACTGCGCAACGCCTTCTACCAGCACCACGCGATAGTTCGCGCCTTTCAGACGGTGCGCTTTGGCAGCCTGATATTCCGGGCTGTCATACCAGGCGTGTGCGGCTTCGCGGCTCGCGAACTCCAGAATCACCACACCTTCCGCTTCCTGACCTTCCAGCGTTTCCAGTTCGCCATAAAAGGCGAGAGGATTGATCTGATGATCGCCGCGTGCCTGGCCCGCTTTCTCGGCGTAGATCGCCATTTCGTCCTGGTTCAGGGTGTTATCACGAATAAATACAACGTATGCACTCACAGGTCTCTCCTTAAGCTTTTTTATCCTGGGTTTCGGTATCGAAGTCAGCAGCATCATGACGCTCATGCAGCTGATCGGCCGGGTCGCCCATGACACGGTTGACCTTGCGGCCACGAATAACGGCAGGACGCTGTGCGATCTCTTTCGCCCAGCGCACCACATTTTTATAGGACTGCACATCAAGGAATTCGGCACCGCCATACTGGTCATTCAGCACCATGTTGCCGTACCACGGCCAGGTGGCGATGTCAGCGATGGTGTAGTCATCACCGGCCAGATAACGGTTGTCGGCCAGCCGGCGATCCAGCACGTCGAGCTGACGCTTCGCTTCCAGCGTAAAGCGGTTAATGGCGTACTCAATTTTCTCTGGCGCGTAGTGATAGAAATGACCGAAACCGCCGCCGAGGTAAGGCGCAGAGCCCTGCAGCCAGAACAGCCAGTTCAGGGTTTCAGTGCGGCCAGCGATATCTTTCGGCAGGAAGTAGCCATATTTTTCCGCCAGATAGAGCAGGATATTGCCCGATTCAAAGACCCGAATCGGCGGTGTTGCAGAGTGGTCACTCAGCGCCGGTATTTTTGAGTTCGGGTTCACATCGACAAACCCGCTGGAGAACTGATCGCCTTCGCCGATACGGATCAGCCAGGCATCATATTCGGCATCATTGACGTTAAGCGCCAGCAGCTCTTCCAGCAGGATGGTGACTTTCTGGCCGTTAGGCGTGCCGAGCGAATAGAGCTGTAAAGGGTGTTTGCCGACCGGCAACGCTTTTTCATGGGTGGGACCAGCGAACGGACGATTAGTTTTAGCGCCGTTACCTTTGGCTTCAGGATCCCAGGTCCAGACTTTTGCGGGCTGATATGCATTTTCCGACATAATGAAAGTTCGCCTTATGGTGTGGTATTGGTCTGGAGTGTAGCAGGTGCTGCGAAGGCGGTTTAACTCTGCTGGCTGCGCGAAGGTATGCTGCAATGCGCTGATGTCAGGCGGGCTGCGGTGTCGGAGAAAAGTGAATAAAAGTGTGTCAGGCAGAGCGTTCGTTGTCCTGCGCTGGCATGACCGTGCAGTCAGCAACGACTGCACGGCAGGCAGGGTTACAGCAGTTCGCGCTCAATCAGTTCGCGGGTTTCAATCGCCTGAACCTTCATTTTTTCCGGATAGCCAAACAGGGACGCCGCAATAATCGGATCACCGCCGACTTTATGGGTACGGGTAGCAAAACCGTTGTCGCGCAGCGTTTTGAACAGGGTGTCGAAGTCCACTTCGCCTTCGCCCACGCCGACATGCTGGTGAATGGTGGCATCGACGCCTGGCGGGTTAACGATATAGCGGCAGTGCTTTGTATGGTTCATGGTATCGGCGATCAGCATGTGCGACAGATCGTCACCGGCATACTCCAGCATCGGCTTCACATCGCCTTTGCCTTTGTCATAGAAGAAGGTGTGTGGCGCGCTGTAGATATACTTCACGTTATCGCTGCGGAACGACTTCACGATATCCACGGTTTCGTTGTTCTCTTCGCAGAAATCCCACGGATGCGCCTGGATTTCGACGCGGATACCTTCACGTTCGATGATCGGCAGTAGCTCTTCCATCGAGCGATAGAACATCTCTTCACAGATTTCCGGTTCGTTAGGCGTGCCGGAGAGCTCGGTGTTAATGACCTGCACACCCATCTCAACCGCAATCTCAATCATCCGCTTCCAGTTCTTCACCGCCGCCTGACGACGCAGCTCATCCGGGCCGGACCAGCGATAGACCACGATAAATGAGGAGATCTCCAGCCCGGTAGCGCTTAACGCATTCTTATACTCGGTGATGATTTCACGGCTGGCTTTAGGATGTTTATAAAACGGGTTGATCTGCGGATGCGGCGACTGTTCGATATATTTATAGCCCCAGTCGGCCACCTGATGAACCATTCGGGTGATGCCTAAATCTTTAATCACATCCACATCAAAAGCGATTTTCATCTTTCTGCTCCGGGCACATTAAGGTTGCTGTTCTTCATTGAAGGCCACGCCAGTCTGCTGCCTGACGGTGTCCATCGCGGCCAGGGTGATAATCGCCTGGCCAAGCGAATGGACGGGTGAATCGATCAGGTTCTGGCCGACACACCAGGCGAAGTGGTTAATTTCATGACAGAGCTGTTCATAGCGGTTAGTGGGCTCCTGCCATTGCAGGCGATGACGCCGGTCGCTGGAGGTCAGGGTGAAGTTACCCGGCGCATAGAACTGGCCCGCCAGCTCCAGCGTGGCGTCGCGCCCGGCGATCACTGCGCAGCCGGGCGTGTTGCTGAACAGGGTGGTATTCAGCACCGACTGCATGCCGTGCTGATGAGTAAACAGCATCGACGTCTGACCGTTAACGCGGCCATCCGGAACGGGCTGGCCACGAGCGACGATCGTGTCAGGTGCACCGCCGCCAACCAACACACTCAGCGCCACCAGATAACTGCCGAGGTCCAGCATTGGACCGCCCGCCAGATCGGCATTGAAGATGCGATGATCCGGGGTGAAGAACTCACCGTGATCGGCAATCAGGGTATGAATGTCACCGAGTACGCCATCCGCCAGCAGCTGACGGATGACGTCATACTTCGGCGCAAAGTTGCACCACATCGCCTCCATACAGAGCAGGTTTGCGGCAGCAGCGGCCTGTTTAAGCTGAACTGCCTGCTGCGCATTCAGCGCCAGCGGCTTTTCAATCAGCAGAGACTTTCCGGCGGCAATCGCGCGCAGACCATCGGGAAAATGGTGGTTGTGAGGCGTTGCGATATAGACCGCATCAACGTCATCCCGCGCCAGCAGCGCATCAAGACTGTCTGTGGCATAGCCGATTGACCATTTGTCAGCAAAGGCCTGCGCTTTTGCCGGGTCACGGGCGGCAACCGCGGTGATCTGCTGCCGGGTGTGCTGGCGCAGCGCATGGGCAAAATGGTCGGCGATCCAGCCCGGCCCGATAATGCCCCAGCGCAGTCGCGGAACCTGGCTGGCATCGGTCAGGCGGGGAGCCGGAAGCGTTGAAGGGAACATATCTTTTCCTTTTGTACGTGTTGTACGTGCAGGCAGGTGCTGCTCAGGACTCCACTATAGAAAGCCCGCCGTCGCCGCTCTAACCTTTTAATGATGTGATCCCATCAACCGGTCCGGCGCGGGATTTTTACCCGTTTTAGCAAATGGACGTTTTAAATAGAATGCAGAAAGAAATGAATGTTTCATTTTGCGAGGGCGATCAAAATTAACGCTCATTTTCTATCAAATAAATGAGAGGAAAGGGTCCGACGGCGATAGAGTGCTGATATCCGGGACAACAGAACACAAAGGTGTAGCCAGCGGCTAACGCCACAGAAGCAGGGAGAAAGATGATGTCAAAAGTGACGATGACCGCGATCGCGCAGGCGGCGGGCGTGGGTGTGGCGACGGTGGACCGGGTACTGAACCGCCGTGCGCCGGTGCGCAGTGTGACCGAGCAGAAGGTGCTGGCGGCGGCGCGCGAGCTGGGTTATCGCCTGACGCAGGCACACAGCCAGGCCATCCCGACCCTGGCAGCGGCAGCGCTTCGCGTGAGCTTTATCCTGCTGCCTGCCCGCTATTCGTTTTATCAGCAGCTGGGCGAGGCGCTGAAACAGCAGCTTAAAGCGCATCAGCCAGAGGGCCGCGAACCGGAATTCTGCTGGCATGACATTCATGAGGTTGAGGCAGTGGCGCACTCGCTGCGTCAGCTGGCTCAGCGCAGCGATGTGATTGCGCTGGTGGCGCTGGATCACCCGCTGATCCGTCATGCGATTCAGGATGTGTCACGACTGGGCGTGCGGGTCTACGCGCTGTTCTCCGATTTCTCACCCTGCGAGCATGCCGGGTTTATCGGCATTGATAATCAGAAAGCGGGGCGCACTGCGGCCTGGATGGCACAGCATCTGCTACGTGAGCCGGGATGCGTCGGGGTACTGCTGGGCGACCACCGTTTTACCTGCCAGGAGAGCAGTGAGATCAGCTTCCGCTCCTCTCTGCGCGAGTCGGGTATCAGCCAGCGGGTACTGGAACCGCTAAAGACTTATGAGTCGGGCGAAGGGGGGTATCAGGCGACCCGGCAGCTTCTGGAAGCGCATGATGATCTGGTGATGATTTATGCGCCCTGCGGCGGCATAGAAGGCGTCATAAAGGCGCTGCGTGAGAGTGGACGCAGGCAGATCGATTTGCTGTGCCACGGTCCGCTGCCGGGTGATGATCTGGCGCTGATTGACGGCACCATCACGCTGATGCTGCGCCATCGTCTTGATGCCATGGCTGAGGCGGTCATCAATACCTGTCTCAACAGCCGATCGGAGCAGCGCGACCATTTTGCGCAGGTAACGGTCCCGTTTGAAATCGTGACGCGTGAAAACCTGTAAAAAGAGCAGGTTAGTGCTAATTTGATAAGATTCTATCATTTATCGCCATTTTTAAACGCGATCTCTATCAAAAAATGAAACTTTCATTGTTGTCTGAGATGAAATTTTTATTTGATACTGCCAGCAGTTCTCACTGCACAGGCAGATATCATGACCTTTCATATTGCTAATGCGCCCTGTAGCTGGGGCGTGGATGATCCCGCGAATCCCTGGCTGCCGCCGTTTCAGAAAGTCCTGACCGAGGCCGCCCAGGCTGGCTATCCCAGCATCGAGCTCGGCCCCTGGGGCTATCTGCCTGTGGATGCCGCCGAACTGACACAGCAGCTTAATGCCCATCAGCTTTCGCTGGTGGCAGGGACAATTTTTGATGATTTAGTCAGTGAGGCGCATTTCCCTGCGCTGGTGACGCTGACTCACAACCTGTGTCGCACCCTGGCCAGCGTGCCCGCCGCCGCCAGGACGCCCGGAGCCAGCGCGCCTTATCTGGTCATCATCGACTTCGGCAATCCTGAGCGGGCGAAATATGCCGGACAGTCAGAAAAAGCGCCACGGCTTTCCGCTGACGACTGGCAGCGCATGATGCAGCACATCACCCTTCTGAGTGAGATCGCCTGGCAGGAGTATGGCGTGCGGCCGGTGATCCATCCGCATGCGGGCGGCTGCATTGAGTTCGCCGATGAGCTGGCGCAGCTGGTCTCTGACATTCCGCATGAGGTCGCCGGTTTATGCCTGGATACCGGCCATCTCTATTACGCCGGTATGGATCCGGTGGCTTCGCTGGAGCAGTACTGGTCGCGCATCGATTACCTCCACTTTAAAGACGTCAACCAGCCGGTCTGGCGTGACGCACTCTCTCGCGGGCTCGACTTTTTCACCGCCTGCGCGCAGGGCGTGATGTGTCCGCTCGGGCAGGGCGCAATCGACTATCCGGCGGTGCGCACGCTGCTGACTGAGCGTCATTATCAGGGCTGGATCACCATCGAACAGGAGCGTGATCCGCGCCATGCCGACACCAGTCTGCGGGATGTAAAAGCCAGCCTGGACTATCTCCGATCAACAGGATTCTGAGGACAACAGCATGATTAACGGTAAAAAAGCGGCTAACCGCTCACTGCGCTGGGGCATGATCGGCGGCGGCGGCACCAGCCAGATTGGGTATATCCATCGCTCGGCGGCACAGCGTGACGGTAACTTTACGCTGCTGGCAGGCGCGTTTGATATTGATGCGGCGCGCGGGCGTGAGTTTGGTCAGGCGCTGGGTGTGGCACCTGAACGCTGTTATTCCGATTACGCCAGCCTGTTTGCCGGAGAAGCCGCGCGTGAAGATGGCATTGAGGCGGTGTCGATCGCCACACCTAACAATACCCATTTTGCGATTTGCCGCGCGGCGCTGAATGCCGGGCTGCATGTGGTGTGTGAGAAGCCGCTCTGTTTCACCGTTGAAGAGGCGGATGAGCTGGAGCAATTGAGCCGGGAGAAGCAGAAGATTGTCGGCGTCACCTACGGCTACGCCGGACATCAGCTGGTTCATCAGGCCAGAGAGATGATTGCCGAAGGAGCGCTGGGTGAGATCCGCATCGTGAACATGCAGTTTGCCCACGGCTTCCATAACGAGGCGGTGGAGATGCAGAGTGAAAGTACCCGCTGGCGGGTGGATCCGCGCTTTGTCGGCCCAAGCTACGTGTTAGGCGATCTGGCGACGCATCCGCTGTTTATCGCCGAAACGATGCTGCCGCAGCTGAAGGTGACGCGTCTGCTCTGTTCGCGCCAGAGCTTTGTCGCCTCGCGTGCGCCACTGGAAGATAACGCCTTCGTGATGATGGAGTACGACAACGGCGCGGTCGGTACGCTCTGGGCATCGGCGGTAAATGCCGGATCGATGCACGGGCAGAAGATTCGGGTGGTGGGATCGAAAGCCAGCCTGGAGTGGTGGGATGAGCAGCCTAACCAGCTGCGTTACGAAGTGCAGGGCGAGCCGGTGCGGATTCTGGAGCGCGGCATGGGCTATCTCAGCCCGCGCGCGCGGGAAGAGGACCGTATCGGCGGAGGCCATACTGAAGGTCTGTTTGAAGCCTGGTCGAATCTCTATCGCCGGTTCGCGCTGGCGATGGATGCCACCGATCGCCGGGATAGCGCCTTCCTGCAGGACTTCTGGTATCCCGATGTGCATGCCGGATTAATGGGCGTGCGCTGGGTGGCGCAGTGCGTGAAATCGGCGGATGCCGGGGCGGTGTGGGTGGCGTGCTGACGCTGATTAATGCGCAAGACCGTCTGGCGCGGATGAAGGGCGCCAGCCCGGTCCTGGCCCGTAAGGCATCGCGATCACTGATAGGAAAAGGTCATACTCGCCAGGGCATTCGCCGTGCCGGGGATCAGCTCCCCGGTGCGGATATACTGCACCTGGAAGGGCAGAGAGAGAATCTGACCTGCCGATGCGGTTTTCTGGATAAAGAACTGGTTGAGCGTGCCATCATTCGTGCTGTCCGGGCCCATGCTGAGCGGGCCTGTACCGTTGTAGAAGAACTGTACCCCCACGCCAGAGGCGGTTGAGTCGCCGGTCAGTGTCACCACCGAGGACTGATTCGCCGGGGTGGTCTGGTCGGTCATGACGGCATTCACCGCGATGTTCTGATCGCACGTCAGCGTGACGTTGAACGTCTCTGAAGGCGAGGTGCTGCCAACGACGGGAAGCGTGCGAATATCCACGGTGCCCAGATTAACGCTGGCACTTTTGGTGTCGACCGTACAGCCGCTGGCAATAACGTTAATAGTGGTGGGATTAATAATGACTTCCGCCGTTTTAACTTCATTGTTATAGGCCGTCAGGATCGCCGCATGAATAGTCGGTGTGGTGTACACGCCCGATTTCAGCGCCGCCCGCGTCTTAATAAAGGTCACTTTTGCTGACCAGCCCAGCCTGTCGGCATAACCGGTTCCGGTGGCCGGATAGCTCTGTGAGATACCCGTTTGCAGCGGAATGTATTCCGACCCTTTAAAGTCTTTGAGGCCAATAATGTAGCCCACTCCGGGGATGCCGGTTTCGAAAATCGTGTAGTTTGCACCGTCAACGGTAACGGTCATGCCACTGGATATGGCCGAGGGAGAGGGTTCCAGCGTACCTCTTGAGCAGGTAAATATATTTCCGCACCAGAATACCTCTTCCACGTCGGCCGTTGCACTCCAGGCTGAACCAATGATCTCTCCTGGCGTGACGGAGTCGGCCGGCCCGCTATATTGCATGGGCAGGGGAGAGAGCGTGATGTCGGACATGCGCTCCAGCGCCAGCGCGCTGGCTGAGGTGAGGAAGCAGGCAAGCAACAGAAAAATACGCATCATAGGTACTCCGTAGTCCAGGTGGCCGTCGCTGAAACATTGCCAGCGTTAACGTCATGCCCGGTCGCGGCTAAGCGGGCATAAAAATGCATCTTCACGCTGTGGTTACCCGTTTCGCCAAAAGCGGGTGTCGGGGTATCAAGCGGAACCAGGGCTCCCTCCCTGTCGAGGATTTGCACCGCCACACCGGTTGCGCCACCCTCTGCCACTTTAATCAGCCGTGGATCCACCTCATCCGGCGTGCCGCTGAAGCGGATCTTCACGCCTGAAAAGGTGGGGCCGCACTCTTCCAGCGTGAGCGTGAACGGAGTTTTGATATGGCTTACCGCGCCCGCTTTACTGAGCTTTCGGGTGCCGATATCCCCAAGCGGGACATTTTTTTCCAGTGAGTCAGCGGCGACGACGCACGTATTGGCGATCAGATTACCCGTTACCGAAACCAGCACATCGTAGCCACGAACCGGCAAGGTGCAGACCAACAGCAGGACCAGGCCTGCCAGGCGGACAGTTACTGACATACTCCCTCCAGGGTATAGAGGCCCGTGCGGGCGTTGAAATCCTGACTGTTAAGCCGGTAGCGAACAGAACAACGTGCACTGTTCTCTTTGCCCCAGACCGCGTTCAGCGTGCCTTTTACCGGCAGCCCGGAGAGATAGACGCTGCCACCATCACCGACGATGCTGCTGCTTTCGTTCGCTGCTAATGTCACGATGGTGCCAAATGGCAGCGCTTTGCCGTTCTGCCGCAGGATAAACATCGCTTTTGCCCCCTGCTGCGTGGCGATAGTGGCGCGCACCAGCGCGCCCTCGGTGGGGGTTTTACTGATGAGGGCGTTATCGGTCTCAACGTGGCTGCCTGCCGTGGTGGCGTCGAGACCGACGCGATTCACGCGATAGGGGGTGGCGTAGGGGACGACGGCATAACCGCGGCTGTCGGTTTTAATGCTTTTATGGTTAAGCACGGCAACGTCGCTGGCGCCCGGTGCTTTAACCAGAATATTGGTGTTACCCAGCGGCTGGCTTAGCGTCACACCATCTTCATGTAATACCACTCCTCCGCTGATGCCGTAGCTGAGATTGCGGGCATCACGCCCATAGCTGTATCCCAGGTTGTACTTGCCGCGCTGGTCTTTGTATTGCAGTGCCGTATCCCCGCCGTACTGCTGCTGCTGCGCGCTGTAGCGCTGATTCACGCTGTAATAAAGCTCTTCTGTTCCGGGGACATAGCCGCTGACGCCACCGTTCCAGGTTGCACCTGCCGACTTCCCCTGCGTCGTGGAAAAGCGCGCGCGGGTGGCGTTTTCAGACGCGCCAATCGGTATGGAGAGCGATAAAGCCAGAATGTTATCTTTGCTGTCGTCGTACAGACTGGTGCTGCGCTGAAAGCTCACGCCCAGTGAGGCAGAGCGGAACGTCGTATTCCAGGCAAACTGGATCCCCTGTGTGGTTTTTCGGGTATGCCAGTAGGTTTGCTGATCCCATGACAGCGACAGTGAGCCATACTGATCCATCGGCTGCGAGAGCTGCAGCTGGTTTCTGGACTTGCGCGACAGACGGAGGTTGTAGACATTTTCATAGCGGGTGGTGACGGTGCCATCGGCTTCCGTGATCTGTTCTGGCGTACCGCCGCTCATTCTTTTATAGGCGGTATCGCTGAGGGTATAGAAGCCGTGAGTGGTGTAACGCTGCGAATAGACGTTCACGCGCGTGCCGGAGGTGTTTATCCGTTTGCTGTAGCGCAGGCGCAGGGCGTCACCCGTGTAGCGCTTATCATCGGCGAGCTGGCTCTGCGCATGGGTAACATCCAGCGAATAGGCTCCCAGGCTGCCCAGATTCTGACCCAGGCCTGCCGCAAGCCCGCGATAGTGCCCGGAAAGCTGGGCGCCGCCATAAAAGGTCAATCCATATCGCCAGCCATAAAAGAGCTCACCCTGGGCAAAGGCGGGCGCATCCTGATGATTAACCGGCTGGAATTTCCCTGCGCTCAGGGCATATTTAGCCTGGCCACGGCGAACCAGATTAGGCACGCTGGCAAAAGGCACGGTGAATTGCGTTTCCTCGCCGTCGTTCTCCTTCAGGGTGACCGAGAGATCGCCACCTGAAGAGGTCGGGTAGAGATCGCTGAGCACAAAGGGCCCCGGCGGCACACTGGTCTGATAAATGACATTGCCATTTTGTCGAACGGTGACGACAGCATTACTGCGCGCAATCCCCCGAACGTCGGGTGCGTAGCCATTCAGGCTTGCAGGCAGCATGTTGTCGTCAGTTTTCAGCGCGAGCCCCCGGACACCGACGGCGTCAAACACCTGCGAGGAGGTGTAGGTTTCGCCAGCATAAAACTGTGCGCCCAGCGCCGGAACATCGCGCTGCAGCCAGGTCTGCACATGGTTCAGCTTATTCGTGTCTTTGGTCCAGGTGGTATAGTCTCGCAGGCGCCAGGCCCCAATATTGATGCCACTGTTCAGGCTGGCAAACAGCTGCTGTTCGCGGGTTTGGGTTGCCCCGCTGTAGGTATTATTTGAGCCGTTGATGACATAGTTCAGCCACCCGGCGTGAATGCCATGCTCCCAGCTTTCGGGACTGACGTAGCCGCGTGGCAGCGTGCGCATCATGCTCTGCGGTAGCGTGATGCTGAGCGTGAGGGTTTGCAGCTCATAGTGTTGTGTGCTGCTGCCAGGAAAGAGCGTGTTGAGAAAATAACACTGCTTTGCCAGCGGCAGGCTGACACCCTTTGCCTGGGCCATATCAACGCCCAGAGCATCAAGCTGAGCGGCCGTGAGACAGGCGGCCGTGACGTCCTGGCCGCTGGATTTATCTACAGCAAAGACAACGTTACCGGTGAAGGCATAATGCCTGTTGATGTAGACATTAATATTGTATTCGCCAGGCGGTAAATCGCTGCCTGCATTGACCCAGGATAGGTCAGCCACCGAGGCGCTCTCGCCATTGAGAAACGCGGGGTTAAATTGCAAATCGCGCTCCGCGGCTGCGGCATACCCGATGGCATAGAAAACCACCACCGCATAAACGAGTGTTATTTTCACGCGATCATTCCTCAACGAATCTATTTACGGGTCAGCGGGGTACGCATTACGGGGGTCCATGCACCGTAATCATTGATGGTCTGGAAGGCCACCGAGGTGGCGTAGCTGAATTTTTCGGCCAGCGTAGTGGTTGATTTTGGCGGTAGCATCACCGGCTTCACGGCTTTACCGTCAATGTACATATTGAGCGTGGTAATGAAATAAGGTGTAGGGTTACGCAGCACAACCTGACCTGATGTGTATTCACCGCTGATTTTTTTAAACGCGTCATTCGCGTTATCCGGCAGTGACGCGGGGCGGTAAAAGACTTTAATGCGATTAGCAGAGGCGAATTGCAGAGAGTTACCCGTATTATTATTTGTCTGTTGTGGAATCGCCTTTACCGTCATCCAGTAGAGTGTTTCCCGATCCTGCGGCAGGGATTTACCATTAAAAATGATTTTCACTACGCTTTCGGTTGCCGGTTTCAAAACATAAAGCGGTGGGGTAATAACGAAATCCTGCGAGCGCTCGCCACGCGCATTTTCCATCCACGACTGAATTAGAAATGAGGCCGAGGTATGGGTATTTCTGACCTGAAGGGTGGACTGTTTTGAATTCGCGGCGTAGACCATACGGGTCGCACCTAATCCCACGCCACCCGCATATACCGCTGACGAGCATAATGTGGCAGCCAGACAGACCCAGGATAAAGAACGCATTATTTTCTCCCGAACGGATAAGCCTGCCCGGTTGTTAAACCGGGCAGGGTCATTACGAATAGGTGACGGTGTAGGTGGCCACGGCACTGGCATCGCCCGCCGTTGCACCACCGGTTGGTGAGTAATATTTTGCGCTGAAATTCAGCGTATTCGCGCCCTTGCGCAGTGGGATGGCCGTCGCGGCTTCGCCCAGTTTCACGACGTTGCCCTGTTCGTCATAAATACGAATGGCAACATTCTGCGCGGATGCTGAGCCGCCGTTTACACCCGCAGCCAGGCTGTTGGCATCATTGCTGTCTGGCGTACCTGAGAAAGTCACGGCTGCCGTCGTGGCCGCAATCGGATTCTCATCGGTAGAGGCTGAGGTATCCGCGATGGCGCAATCCTCAAGTGCGATGGAAAACGTTTTGGCCACGCCTGCTTCACTGCCTGCCGAGGCCAGCGTGGCAGTGCGTACTTCACCCATATCAACATCAATGCTTGCGCTGTTGGCGCTGATGGCGCAGGCGGATGTGACGACACTGCCGTTAAAGTTGACGGAGCCACCGCTGGTGGTTGCGGCCAGCGCCGTTCCCATTGGAAGCAGAGCCGAAATACCTGAAGCCAGAATAGCGGTTTTATTAAATTTTGATTTCATTTAATCACCTTTTATATTGAGTTTGTTTTGTTGTGTTTTGTAAATAAAGGCTGACAATAAATATTAAAATTATTTAAATGTAAATCTATGAAAATAGGGTCTGTTGATTATTTAAAGGGTGTTTTTTTATTACTTCCCGGTGCTGTTGTGATGCGCGGCGATCGCTTTTATTTCCTCCTGCTAATAATGAGGGGTCATTGTAATTTATTTAATTAAAGATCACCTGTTATTTTTTAATATCCATCCGGCGTGGGGGTAAGTATTTATTCTCTATCTGGCAGGTATGTTAATTAATTATCTGTTTATTAATAAAGCTTAGGATTTTTATTAAATAAAATATTATTTCTGACGGCTGATGATAAGTTAATCGTCATTACGGACTGACTCTGCCCGAGACAGCGCTTCTGCCGGACAGGGAAATGAACGTATCAGGGTGCGCAGAGCGCGCTGAGGGGAGGGGGCGTAATTTTAATGCAAAAAAAAACGGACCTCCGTGGAGGTCCGTTCTTTCTGAATTTTGGTGCCCGAACCCGGAATCGAACCAGGGACACGGGGATTTTCAATCCCCTGCTCTACCGACTGAGCTATTCGGGCAACGGGGCGCATTAAACCGTAAAGGCCGCGGGTCGTCAACGGCTTTCACTAAAAAACCCCCGGAAACGTGACTGATTGCCTGAATTTCAGTCAAAGGGGGCAAAACCTCAGGCCAGCGCACCATTTTTGCGGCACAGCGCAATGCTGTAGACATCCTCCGCCAGCCGCTGGGCGGTGGCGACATCATGCACATTGCGCTTCACCAGCAGCCTGCTCAGGCAGCCTTCAAGGATCAGCTCCATCTGATCGGCCACCATGCTGGGGTTATCCAGCCCCTGCTCAACCAGAATGTCATGGGTGAATTGCCAGGAGCCGCGTTTCTGCTGCTCGGCCAGTTGATGGATGGGCTGATCGGGCTGCGGGTAGAAGCTGCAGGCGGCGATAAACAGGCAGCCAGGGAAGCGTCCCTTGCTGACCTGCTCACTCAGGACGTCGTAACGTGCCATCAGTTTCTGATCCGGCGACAGCGACGCATCCAGCAGGATCTGGCGTCGCCAGGTTTCAATCTGCTGCCCGTGATAGCGCAGCGCATCGTAGAGCAGGGCGTCACGGTCGGGCCAGAACAGCTGAAGCTGCTCCTGAGTTAAGTCGGAACCCGCCAGGGTTTCCAATGAGAGGGTGGCGGCGAGGCCGTTCTGTTCAAGCACATTCAATGCATGCTCGAGTATCTGTTCACGCTGCAAGTGACTCTCCTCTGGTATGCAGGCCCGGTCATTCACCGGGCAATGACCTGACTCCAGTGTTGGTTACGGGGTAAGTTTCTGCAAATGCGCCCGGAAGTCGGCGGCATTGAGAAACCCGGTGATGCGCGAACCGGGGATTTCACGGCCCTGCGCATCGAAGAACAAAATCGTCGGTAAGCCCAGCACCTGAAGATGCTGCAACAGCGCGTTGTCGCGGGCGCTGTTGGCGGTGACGTTGGCCTGGAGCAGCTGTACCCTGCTCAGGCTATCGCGCACGGCGCTATCGCTAAAGGTATATTTTTCAAACTCTTTGCAGGCGACGCACCAGTCAGCGTAGAGATCGACCATCGTGATGCGGCCGCCAGCCTGCTGCAAAGCGCTGTCGAGCTGCTGTGATGTCTGGAGACTCCTGAACGGCAGCGGGGCCACAGCATGCTGTCCGGCCGGGCCGCCAAAGGCCCAGTCCTGCAACGGACGCGCGCTGATGAGCGCAGCGGCCAGCATAATAATCTGCACCACGCGCCACTTACCGCTGCTGGCGCGCAGGCTCACGCTGAACGCCCAGCCAAAGAACGCCACGCCGAGCAGGCTCCAGAGCCGTAATCCCCACGCATCGCCCAGTACCCGCTCCAGCAGGAAGACCGGCAGCGCCAGAATGATAAAGCCAAAGCCCTCTTTAACGGTTTGCATCCACGGGCCACTTTTCGGCAACAGCCGGTTACCAGACAGGGTCACGGCGATCAGCGGTAAGCCCATGCCGACCGCATACAGCCACAGCGTCCCGGCACCGGCCCACAGATTTCCGCTCTGCGCGATGTAAAGCAGAATGGCGCTGAGCGGCGCTGTGGTGCAGGGCGAGCAGATCAAACCCGCCAGTGCGCCCATCAGGAAAACGCCGGGCAGCGATCCTCCCTGCTGGCGATTGCTCCACAGGGTGAGACGGGTTTGCAGGCTGGGGGGCAGTTGCAGCGTGAACAGGCCAAACATTGACAGGGCCAGCACGATAAACAGCAGGGAGAGCGTGAAGAGCACGTAGGGGTGCTGCAACGCGGCCTGAAAACGCAGTCCCGCTGCCGCGACCACCACTCCCAGCAGCGTGTAGGTCAGCGCCATCCCCTGGACATAGACCATCGCCAGCGCAAACAGTCGTCCGAGGGAAAAGTGGCGCTGTCCGCCCAGGATAATCCCGGAGATCAGCGGATACATCGGCAGCACGCAGGGCGTAAACGCCACGCCGATACCGATCAGCAGAGCCCAGAGTGGGGAGAAGGGCAGCGGGCTGGCGGGTGCGGGCTGAGCACTGACCGGCGCTGGCGCGCTGCTGGCTGCCACCGCACTCACCGGCACGCTGCGCGTCTCCGGCGGATAACAGAATCCGGCGGCGGCACAGCCCTGATACGTGACGCTGAGTGTGGCACCGGGGCCTGCCTGTTTCAGCGTCACCGGCAGCGTCAGATCCTGCGGATAGATCTCACTTTTGCCAAAGAATTCATCCTCATGCGCCTGACCGGCGGGCAGCGTCAGTGGCGCGATGGTCGCGTTCTGCGGTGTGATGTGGATCTGCTGGCGATAGAGGTAGTAACCCGATTTCACTTTCCAGTGCAGGTTGAGCTGTGCGCCCTGCTGGTCGAAATCAAACGTAAACGCCTGATCGACCGGCACAAAGCGGCTGGTCGCCGGGTTTGAAAAGAGTGATGCGTGCGCCTGCAGGCCGACAAACAGCGTCAGCAGAAGCGTAATTAAGCGAGAGATGCGTGCAGCCATGACAAGTATTCACTGTCTCCATATTGAACCGGCAGCGCCAGAAGTTCGGGCACGTCGTAAGGGTGAGCCTGTTTGAGCAGATCGCACAGCGCCTGCTGATGATCGCTGTCGCATTTCAGCAGCAACTGGACCTCGCGGCTCTGCTCCAGTTTGCCCTGCCAGAGATACCAGGAGGTGGCGCCCGGCAGCATTGTCACGCAGGCCGCCAGTCGGGCTTCCAGCGCTAAGCCAGCAAGGTGCTCTGCCGTGGCCTGATCGGGCGCGGTGCAGAGGATAACGACAGCATTCATCCTGTGACTCCTGTTTTGAAGAGCGCCGATGATAGCACGCTCCCTCAGTAACACGATGACAGGGCTACAACAGCAAGCCGCCAAACACGAAACCAGAGAGCACCGACAACGTAATAGCGATCACTCCAGGAATAATAAAGGCGTGGTTAAAGACAAACTTGCCAATCCGGGTTGAGCCGGTGTCATCCATCTCCACAGCGGCCAGCAGGGTCGGGTAGGTCGGCAGCACAAACAGCGCCGACACCGCCGCGAAGGAAGCGATGGCCGTCAGCGGCGTCACGCCCAGTAGCAGTGCGGCGGGCATCAGCGCTTTGGTGGTCGCGGCCTGCGAGTAGAGCAGCATGGAGGCGAAGAACAGCACCAGCGCCAGCATCCAGGGATAGGTTTTCAGCGCGTCCCCCGCCAGCATCTGGATCTCCGCCAGATGCGACTTCACAAAGGTATCGCCCAGCCAGGCGACGCCCATCACGCAGATACAGGCGCTCATGCCGGATTTGAAGGTGCTGGCACTGAGGATCTCACTGGTGTCGAGTCTGCAGGTCAGGCTGATCAGCGTGGCGATGGTCAGCATAAAGACCACAATCGCTTCGTTACGGGGCAGCGGCGGATTGGCGATCAGCCCGACGCTGGCGCTGGTCGCGGTGGCATAAAGCACCACGGCCACGATACCAATGAGGAACAGTAGCACCGATTTTTTCGCGCCCGGTTTTGCCTGGTAGAGGCTGGCGCCGCGCAGCGTGACTTCGCCTTTCGCGAGGCGGGCCTGATAGACCTCATCATCCTTCAGCTCTTTGCCGAGGAAGTTCGTCACCAGTGCGGCGAGGAAGAGACCGACCATGGTTGAGGGGATGGCAATCGCCAGCAGCGTGATATAGCTGACGCCGCGCGGTTCGAGCAGGGTAGCGAAGAAGACCACCGCGGCTGAAATGGGTGAAGCGGTAATCGCGATCTGAGAAGCCACCACCGCAATCGACAGCGGCCGGGAAGGGCGAACGCCTTGTTCCTTCGCCACCTCCGCAATCACCGGCAGAGTCGAGAAGGCGGTGTGACCGGTACCGGCCAGCAGCGTCATCAGGTAGGTGACCAGCGGAGCCAGCAGCGTGACATGCCGCGGATGACGGCGCAGCAGGCGTTCCGCCAGGCTCACCAGATAATCCATCCCGCCCGCCACCTGCATGGCGGCTATCGCGGCGATGACCGCCATGATGATTTCAATCACATCGAACGGGATCGCGCCGGGCGCCATGCCAAATCCCAGCGTCAGGATCAGCACGCCCAGTCCGCCTGCGAACCCGATACCAATACCGCCAAGACGTGCGCCCAACCAGATCGCCATCAGGACGATAAGCAGCTCAACCACAAACATGAATTACTCCTGTAAATAAAATCGGTAATACCTGAGGGGTGTGCTGTTTATCAAAAAAAAAGGCACACCGTGTTGATCGCGGTGTGCCTTTGATGAACCAGCGTGGGTCAGCCCTTACTGTTCATTTTCATCGGTATAACGTTTAGCTTTGTAAACCGGGTACATCAGGTTCTGGACCGAGAAGATATCGTCCAGCTCACTTTCGGTCAGCAGGCCGCGCTCCAGCACCACCTCACGCACGCTTTTACCGGTTTCCGCACAGATTTTGCCGACAATGTCGCCGTTGTGGTGGCCGATGTACGGGTTAAGGTACGTCACGATACCAATGGAGTTGAAGACGTAGGCTTCACACACCGCGCGGTTGGCGGTAATGCCGTTGACGCATTTCTCCAGCAGGTTGTAGCAGGCATTCGTCAGAATGCTGATTGATTCAAACAGCGCCTGGCCAATCACCGGCTCCATCACGTTGAGCTGTAACTGACCCGCTTCAGAGGCCATGGTGACGGTGATGTCATTGCCGATGACTTTGAAGCAGACCTGGTTGACCACTTCCGGCACCACCGGGTTAACCTTGGCCGGCATGATAGAGGAACCCGCCTGCAGTTCTGGCAGGTTGATTTCATTCAGGCCAGCACGCGGACCGGAGGAGAGCAGGCGCAGGTCGTTACAGATTTTAGAGAGCTTCACCGCCAAACGTTTCAGCGATGAATGGACCATCACATAGGCGCCGCAGTCAGAGGTCGCTTCAATCAGGTCTTCCGCCGGTACCACCGGCAGGTTGCTGACTTCCGCCAGACGCTGCACCGCTAGGTGCTGATAACCGTCCGGGGTATTGAGGCGGGTACCGATGGCGGTCGCGCCCAGGTTTACTTCCAGCAGCAGTTCGGCGGTGCGCAGAATGCTTTTGGTCTCTTCATTCAGCAGTACGCTGAACGCGTGAAATTCCTGCCCGAGGGTCATCGGCACCGCATCCTGCAGCTGGGTACGGCCCATTTTCAGGACGGTCTGGAATTCATCGGCCTTGTGCTGGAAGCCCTCAGCCAGCTGGCTGATGCCATCAAGCAGTTTCAGCAGCGAGCTGTAGACGGCGATGCGGAAGCCGGTCGGGTAGGCGTCGTTGGTGGACTGGCATTTGTTTACATGATCGTTGGGGTTGAGATACTGATATTCCCCTTTCTGGTGGCCCATCAGCTCCAGGCCGATGTTCGCCAGCACCTCATTGGTGTTCATGTTAACCGAGGTCCCGGCACCGCCCTGATAGACATCTACGGGGAACTGGTCCATACAGCGACCGTTGTTCAGCACTTCGTCGCAGGCCTTAATGATGGTATCGGCAATGTTACGCGGAATGGTCTGCAGCTCTTTGTTGGCCATCGCCGCCGCTTTTTTTACCATCACCATACCGCGGACAAATTCAGGTATGTCACTGATTTTGCTGTTGCTGATATAAAAATTCTCAATCGCACGCAGAGTATGAACGCCATAATAGGCATCCGCCGGAACTTCGCGCATACCTAACAGGTCTTCTTCGATACGAATGTTGTTCGCCATGATAACCTTCTTGTTGTTGCCGCTAACCATCACAAAGGATGTGTTTATTTTGTCGTGGTGTACCCGTGCCGACATATTATCCGTCTTCATAGGGGCGTGTGCGATCATATTCTGATGCATATGAAAAGCACGCATGCAGATCACTTAATGCTGCAGCCTGGTTAACGATATGTGAAGTTGGTTACAAAATTAACCCCGCAGGATAAATTTGACAGGATCGGTTGAAAATGGCGGCGCGGGTGCCCATCTCTTTTCTTATCATCCTCAGGATGAACGCTTTCTGCTGACCGGCACGCTGCCGTTCAGCCCCTACTTACAGGAGAGTACGGTGCGCTGGATACCGTTATTAGTCTTTTTTGTGCTGGCCTGGATCGAGATTTCACTCTTCATTCAGGTGGCACACGTCATGGGCGTGCTGCTTACCATGCTGCTGGTGGTCTTCACCTCGTGCATCGGGGTGTCGCTGGTCAAAAATCAGGGCATGAAGAATTTTATGCTGATGCAGGAGAAGCTGGCGCGTAACGAAAGCCCGGCCAATGAGATGATCAAAAGCGTATCGCTGATCATCGCGGGCTTCCTGCTGCTGCTGCCGGGCTTCTTTACGGATCTGCTGGGCCTGTTGCTGTTGCTGCCGCCGGTGCAGAAGCATCTGACGCTGAAGCTGATGCCCCATCTGCGCGTCTGGCGCGGACCGGGAGCGGGCCCGGACAGCGGCTACACCATGGATGGCGAGTTTGAGCGTAAAAACACAGATCGCCTTGAGAACCATGACGATCACAAGGATCGTTAACCGCAGTTATCGCCGCTGAAAGCGCAACCTCCGGGTTGCGTTTTTTATTTGCCCCGTCATCTGTTTAAAAAGCCACCAGTTATCACATCAGGGTAAAAAATTTGTTGTCCGCCCCCTTGAAAGCGGGTGTCAGCGGCCCTATCTCTCTGGTCACGAGGCCGGAAGCCATGCAGACCGGTGATCAACCCCAAAACTGAATGATTGGACTTCTCAAAGGAGAGCTATCAAATGAAAATTCGTCCATTGCACGATCGCGTCATCGTCAAGCGTAAAGAAGTTGAAGCTAAATCAGCTGGCGGCATCGTGCTGACCGGTTCTGCAGCCGGTAAATCCACCCGTGGTGAAGTTCTGGCTGTCGGCAATGGTCGCATCCTTGAGAGTGGCGACGTTAAGCCGCTGGACGTGAAGGTGGGTGACGTTGTGATCTTCAACGAAGGTTACGGCGCTAAAACCGAGAAAATCGACAACGAAGAGGTGCTTATCATCTCTGAGAGCGACATTCTGGCCGTTGTTGAAGCGTAATTTTTACGCGTAATTCACTGAACGAAACGAATTTAAGGGATATTTAAAGATG
>Ga0308156_1000573_pt1 | contig 68047 bp, 65 predicted proteins | sample PhyAR2_FD_201041 | JGI IMG/M metagenome (GOLD analysis project Ga0308156, IMG submission 201041) | Phyllosphere microbial communities from UC Gill Tract Community Farm, Albany, California, United States - DLSL A.R2 | ecosystem: Host-associated > Plants > Phyllosphere > Unclassified | place: USA... | reverse complement strand
TCTTGATTTCCCCTTTTGATTGGTTTTCGTCGACTTAATTCTAAAGGATATCAGGGTGTCTTTTCTAGTATTTTGCATTAAAAAAGATGTCGGTGATTGTTCACCAACATCAGAAAGTATAGAGCCAAAAAGATTAACAGCTTTTTAGTGTACCAAATTTCTCTAGGATGAGAAAATAAGTACATTAAAAAAATAACAAATCACACCTGAAATCAAACAAAATTGAAGAGGTAGAAAATATTTTTAAATAAAAACCATGTATATTCTCGAAAAAAAAGGATAAGTATAAATTCACCTTGTCCATGTTGAACTATCAATTTAAATGTATGAAAAAATATGCATCATTTTTGCATAATGTGAGGATCATTGCCTTTTAAAGTCGAAAAATATCAAGAAGAGAACGCTATTATTTTGTTACGCTAATGACGAACCAAAAGAAGGAGGTATTTTGATGAACAATCCAATTAATGTTTTTTCTGAAATTGGGAAATTGAACACGGTAATGCTCCACAGACCAGGAAAGGAATTAGAAAATCTAATGCCGGACTATCTGGAATCACTTCTTTTTGATGATATTCCCTTTTTAGAACAAGCTCAAAAAGAACATGACTTTTTTGCGGAAACATTAAGAATGAACCAAGTAGAGGTGCTTTACTTAGAGGACTTGGCTGCTGAATCTTTAACAGATAAAGAGGTTAAAGAACGTTTTATTACAGAGTACTTAAACGAAGCAGATATTAAAGAAGAACGAACCAAACAGTATTTGCAGGAATTTTTAGCGTCTATCACGGATGGGCGAGAATTGATTGATAAGACAATGGCTGGTATTCAAAAATCGGAATTAACGGCTTTGAAACAGAATAGTCTATCTGATCTTGCTGATACCCATTATCCATTTATTATCGATCCAATGCCAAATCTGTATTTTACTCGAGATCCGTTTGCGACGATTGGGCATGGTGTTTCCTTAAACCGAATGTATTCGGTTACACGGCGTAGAGAAACCTTATATGGTAAATATATTTTTGGTCATCACCCAATGTTTAAGGATGCTCAAGTCCCGATGGTCTACCTTCGAGATGAAAACACTCGTATTGAAGGCGGTGATGAACTAATTTTATCAAAAAAACTGATTGCAGTTGGCATTTCTCAACGAACAGATGTAGTTTCTATTGAAAAACTAGCTAGAAATATTTTTGAGCAAGAGTTGGGCTTTGAACGAGTTTTAGCCTTTGATATTGGTGAAGAGCGTAAGTTCATGCATCTGGATACCGTATTTACCATGGTAGACCACGATAAGTTTACGATCCATCCTGAAATTGAAGGGAACTTAACGATTTACTCAATTTCTCAAGGGAAAGATGGTTTAGTCATTTCTGAAGAAACAGATACATTAGAACATATTCTATGTAAATATTTAGAGTTAGATCATGTGACTTTGATCCGTTGTGGTGGAGGAAATCTTGCTGCTGCAGCACGGGAACAATGGAATGATGGGTCTAATACACTCGCAATTGCACCAGGTGAAGTAGTCGTATATGACCGTAATACCATTACCAATCAAAAATTAGAAGAAGCTGGAGTTAAGCTAAATTATATTCCTGGCAGTGAGCTGGTTCGTGGACGTGGTGGTCCTCGTTGTATGAGTATGCCGTTTGATCGGACGGATATTTAATTGAGCTTATTACGCTTTTGCTTTGAAACATGCCAAGAAACACAACGAAGAAATGAGTTGATGTTGATTGGTACAAGGTGACTGAAAGGAACGTTGCTTCCATTAGTTGTTTTTATGTTGAAAAGTACAATGTGAAGCAAAGCGGAATGTTGTTACCATATCTAGCTTCAAAAGCTAGCCTTTCGGGGAAAAGACAAAATCCGATTGTGGCAAAAAAACGCCACCCTCTGATTTTTCTATTTTCCTGTCAAGGCTGATCAAGCTTTTTCAGCTTTTAAAACTATCTAGCTACGCGGGCTAACTCTTCGGGAAAAAGATAAAAATAGTTTGTGGTAAAGAGCACCACAATCGATTCTTTCTATTTTCCTGTCAGAGTTGAACGAGCCTACTACGCTTTAATTGTTATCTAGCTTCGCGAAACAGTTCCCTCAACAATTAGATAAATCATCTGAAAGACCAAAAACGTCTTTAAGCTGATTTCCTAAATTGTTCAGGAACTTAGCGTTTCGCTACGCTTTTAAAATTAGGAGGAAACTATTATGACAGATTCAGTATTTCAAGGACGTAGTTTATTAGCAGAAAAAGATTTTACAAAAGAAGAGTTAAACTATTTGATCGATTTTTCTATTCATTTAAAAAAATTGAAAAAACAAGGTATTCCGCATCATTATCTTGAAGGGAAAAATATCGCCTTACTATTTGAAAAAACATCTACTAGAACTCGTTCAGCGTTTACAACAGCTTCAATAGATTTAGGCGCACATCCTGAATTTTTAGGGAAAAATGATATTCAATTAGGAAAAAAAGAATCAGTAGAAGATACAGCGAAAGTTTTAGGTAGTATGTTTGATGGGATTGAATTTAGAGGATTCAGTCAACAAGTTGTGGAAGATTTGGCAAAATATTCTGGTGTTCCAGTTTGGAATGGTTTGACAGATGAATGGCATCCTACTCAAATGATTGCCGATTATATGACCATTAAAGAAAATTTTGGGTCACTTGAAGATGTTACACTGGTTTATGTTGGAGATGGACGGAATAATATGGCCAATAGTTTATTAGTAACTGGGGCTATTTTAGGGGTTAACGTTAGAATCTGTGCGCCTGAATCCCTATTTCCAGAGGAGTCTGTCGTAGCCTATGCGAAAAAATTTGCAGCCGAATCAGGTAGTGAGATCATGATTACTGATGATGTGGCAAAAGGTGTCAAAGGGGCTAATGTTCTTTATACGGATGTCTGGGTTTCAATGGGCGAAGAAGATAAATTTGAAGAACGGGTTCGTTTATTAAAAGATTATCAAATCAATATGGAAATGGTTAATAAAACAGGTAACGCGCAAGGAAAACTAATCGTTCTTCACTGCTTGCCAGCTTTCCATGATGCGACGACGGAATACGGTCAAATGGTCAAGGAAAAATTTGGTATCAGCGAAATGGAAATTACCGATGAAGTGTTTAGAAGTCAATACGGCAGACAATTTGAAGAAGCTGAAAATAGGATGCATTCAATCAAAGCAATCATGGCAGCAACACTGGGAAATCTTTTTATTCCTAAAGTTTAAGGAAGAAGAGACTGATTAAACAGGAAGAAGGGGTTTTATGAAAAAGCCGACAATTGTTATTGCATTAGGGGGCAATGCGATTTTATCGACAGATGCAAGTTCCACAGCACAACAAAAAGCGCTGCTTTATACAGCGAAACAGCTAGTAAAATTAATTCAAAAAGGCTATCAAATCGTGATTTCTCACGGAAACGGTCCTCAAGTGGGAAACTTATTGATTCAACAACAGGTAGCTGATTCAAAAGAAAACCCAGCAATGCCTTTAGATACCTGTGTTGCTATGACACAGGGAAGCATTGGGTATTGGTTAGAAAATGCCTTATTAAAAGAGTTGGAAGCAGCTGGCCTAAAAAAAGAAGTAGCAACCTTGATCACACAAGCTATTGTTTCAGAAAATGATCCAGCATTCCAAAATCCAACTAAACCAATTGGTCCATTTTTAACGGAAGAGGCAGCACAAAAAATAATGAATGAAACCAATACGTTATATAAAGAAGATGCTGGTCGTGGTTGGCGCAAAGTGGTGCCTAGTCCAAAACCTTTATCCATCCAAGAACATCAAATCATCAAAACCTTGATTGCAAATGAGATCATTACGATTTGTGGTGGAGGCGGCGGAATTCCTGTTGTCGGTAAAGAATTAACGGGAGTGGAAGCCGTCATCGATAAAGATTTTTCTTCAGAAAAAATAGCCGAGCTAACCGATGCAGATTTATTTGTTATTCTGACTGGAGTTGAAAATGTTGCGATTAATTTTGGCAAAAAAGATGAGCAACAACTAAAAAAAGTAACGGTCAAAGAATTAGAAAACTATATCAAACAAGGACAATTTGAACCTGGAAGTATGCTTCCTAAAGTAGAAGCGGCTATTCAATATGTCAAAGCAAAACCGCTAAATAAAGCGGTGATCACATCGCTAGAAAAACTAAGTGAATTTGGCGAGCAAGAGGTGGGGACAGAAATCGTTTTTGAATAATTAAAACCACACTTCATTGAAGAGCATGAGTAGAAAAAATTATTGACTAAGTTGGAGTTGAAAAAAATGACAGTAATACAAGAGAATCAAGCACTTAAAGGATGCCAATATTTTGCCCTACTAAATGAAGAGGAAGCAGCCGTCATCCAAGAAAATTCATATTGTAGAGCCTACAAAAAAGGGCAAGTTCTTTTTGATGCTGGTGATGAGCGAAACCGTATGTTTATTTTGAAAAAGGGGTTTGTGAAATTTGAAAAAATCGATCAATCAGGTACACTTTTTTATTTAAACTTTGTGAAAGACAAAGCGGTTTTCCCATTGACTGGACTTTTTACAGATGAAAACTATCATTTCTCTGCTATTGCCATGACGGATATTGAAGTGTGTTATATCTCGAGGAAAATTTTTGAAAAAGTGATACAGGGGAATAATCAGCAGTTGCTGTTTTATTTTAATCAAATCTCTTTGACATTAAAAAAGCATGTCCTTAAAATCGAAAGCTGTGTGACTTCTAGTGCATCTCAGCGTGTTAAAAATACATTGGCGATTTTGATGCATGATTTAGGCGAAAAAAACTATTTTAATCAGGTTGTGATCCCCTATCCGATTTTAATGAATGATATTTCTCATAGCAGTGGCACAACCAGAGAAACAGCTAGCCTTGTAATAAAGAAATTGGTTAAAAAAAAGAAAATCCAGTATCTGCATAAAGAATTGATCTTTTTTGATCCAGCTTATTTTTCTTTGGATTATGACTAGTATTTCCCTGTATTTTTCCTCTTATGTTGAAAAGAATGGAAAAAACAGGAAAGGAAAAGTATGGTTCTCATACAGAAAAAAGAATGGAAAAAACAAAAAAGCAAAAACAGAAAAAATCCTTATCCTCCTTTAGTATTTTGTTTATTATAATCATTGCCTTGACCATTGTTTCTTGGTTTCTAGCGGGACAACGTTTTACACCAACCATTCCCTCTGGAGGAACAAAAGCTGTTGACCATGTGGTGGGGGCAAAAATCTCTGATCTAGTGATGTCACCGTTTAATGGTTTTAAAGATGCGATCGAGATTTGTGTCTTTATCTTAGTTTTAGGTGGGTTTCTAAATATTGTTACTAAAACAGGCGCTTTAGAAGCGGGCATCCAACATGTAGTTCGTAAATTGAAAGGCAATGAGTTGATCATTATTCCGATTTTGATGGTGTTATTTTCGATCGGTGGCTCTACTTACGGGATGGCCGAAGAAACTTTACCCTTTTATGCACTGATCACCGCTACGATGGTTGCTGCAGGCTTTGATACATTGGTAGCAGTGGGAACGGTTCTTTTAGGAGCAGGTTCTGGTGTGATTGGCTCAACGGTTAATCCATTTGCAACTGGGGTTGCAATGGATGCACTAAAAAGCATCAATATCCAGCCTAACACTGGCGTGATTTTAATAATAGGCTTGATCTTATGGTTTACAACCACCTTATTTTCTATTTTTTATATGATGAAATACGCTAAAAAAGTCAAAGCAGATAAAGGTTCTACCTTGCTTTCTTTACAAGAACAAAAAGATATGGAAACGTATTTTGGACAAGATGAAAATAAAGAGTTGCCGTTTACCCAGAAGCATAAGCTAATACTAAGTATTTTCTCTTTTGGTTTTCTTGTGATGGTGGTCTCGTTGATTCCATGGGAGTCATTTGGTGTTCATATCTTTAATGGCTGGACAGCTTTTCTGACTGGAACTAGTTTTGGTCATTGGTATTTCGGTGATCTTGCTATGTGGTTTTTCTTGATGAGTTTAGTTATTGCAGTTGTCTATGGGCTATCAGAAAAACAAACGATCACAACCTTTATTGATGGAGTCAAAGATATTTTGTCCGTTGTGTTGATTATTGTAGTGGCTAGAGGTGCATCGATCTTGATGGCGACAACCCACTTAGATTTATTTATCTTAGATAAATCTGCTTCTGCACTTCAAGGTCTGTCTCCGATTTTATTTGTGATCGGTGCGTATATTTTGTATCTGCTGCTTTCATTTTTAATTCCATCAACTTCTGGATTAGCCTACGTTTCGATCCCAGTTATGGGAGGACTTGCGCATAATATCGGATTGAGTCCTGATGTGATGGTAATGATTTTTACCGCTGGTTGCGGATTGATCAATTTAATTACACCTACTTCAGGTGTGGTCATGGGCGGTTTGGAAATTTCTAAAATCGATTATTCGACATGGACTAAATTTATGCTAAAACCAATTATTATTATCAGTCTTATGAATTTATTGGTATTGATTGGTGCGATGTTGATGTTATAGAGAGCAAACTAGGAAGTGAAAAATGAATAAAGAGGAACGGCAAAAAATTATTAGACAACTGATCAGCCAAAATACGATTGAAACCCAAGAGGAGTTACTGGCTTTACTTAGCCGAAATGGTGTAAATGCCACGCAGTCGACGATCTCTAGAGATGCTAGGGAATTATCAATTGTAAAAACCTATCAAGAAGATGGCAAAATCAAATATACAATTGTCGATCAAGCCTCAGAAAAAGATAGTGAGAAGAAACTACGTGAAGCATTGCAAGGTTCATTAAAAAGGATCGAGCAAGTAGCGTTTATTGTATTGATTCATACTGAGAATGGCTTGGCAGATGTCATTACGAATTATATTGATGAAGTAAAATACGAAGAGATTGCGGGAACGATTGCTGGAAGTGATACGATCATCGTTATAACGCACTCAGATAAAATGGCCCAAAGCTTTGTGAATAAAATTGAACTTCTTTTTAAGAGTAGAGAGTAATAGAATCAACTTTTTTCTCAATAGTTACTCAGATTTAGAGTGCGGAGCAAGGCGAAATCTCGTTTGCCCGCACTCATTTTTATTATGATTTAGTGATTCAGTGTAGATGTTCAGATATACCTAAGAAATAGGTCTACCTAAAGGTTTAGTATCTGAAGAATTTTCTGTCTCACTGTCAGTGACGGGGCTATTATCAGTTGGGGTAACATCAGATGTTGTGGTTGCTGTCCCTAAAATAAAAGCCGTCAAGATCATCCCAGTAACGGATAAAAGAGTTGTGAAGCGTTTTGGCTTTTTGATTTTTTGATAAAGTAAAATAGCTTCTAATTTGAGTAGTGGTAATGAACAATTAGATTCTAAAGTGCTTAATAGAGGAGCTCTTGAAGCAGGCGAAGAAATGCTCTATTATGAAGTCTTTAAATTAGTAGACACAACTACACCTGTCAATTTATCCGTCTATGATGATGAATACAATCGATTAAATTGTGTAGAGATTTCAGTGAAAAGGGAAGAAAAAAAAGGAGATTCGATATGAAATATATTATTAAACAAAAATTGGTCGCTTTGAAGCCGACATACGAAGTTTTGGATGCAGCAGGTAATGCACTATATAAAGTAAAAGGAAGTTTTTTAGGGAGAGAAAAATTTGAAATTACGGACCTAGAAGATCAAACCTTAGCTAAATGTGAGACGAATATGAACTTTTTAAGTATCATTGGCTCATTTTTACGATATAATTTAAAAAAATATCATATTTCAGTACAGGAGCAAAAGGCCATTTCAATGTCACGTTCATTGAATATCTTTAGTTATCAAATGAATGTCGATTCACCAATATTGAGATCGATGATACACAAGATCAGCACGCTTTTTTACTCACAACTATTGCTTTGGATCGTATTTATTATACGAAAAAATAAGTTTTATAAAATATGTTTGCATGAATCGACTTTATATAGTAGACTGATTAAGTCTGAAAAATCAATACCTTAACAAATAACTATCCTTATCCCACTTCATTCGAAGTGGGATTTTAAGTTGATCCTAAGGTGATGAGCGAAACAAGTCCTTAAACGTAAAATGAGTATTCTCTCATAAATGGATAAAAATGTATACATTCATTCCATTCCGTTGTATAATAACAAATGTAGTATAATTGTAATTTAAATTAATAGGTCATTTCATTCGTAAGGGTGTTTTAATTCCTCTTTTTTTTATCACAAAGGTATTGCAAAAATTAATCGTGCTAAAAGCACTAGGAGGAACACATTTATGAATACAGGTACAGTGAAATGGTTTAACGCAGACAAAGGTTTTGGTTTTATTACTCAAGATAACGGAACTGATTTATTTGCTCATTTTTCAGCAATCCAAGGTGACGGATTTAAATCTTTAGACGAAGGCCAAAGCGTATCATTTGATATCGAAGAAGGTCAACGTGGACCACAAGCAACAAACATCGTTAAAAACTAATTGAAGACTTTCAGAACGATCCAATCATATTGGATCGTTTTTTTTATTGTGATTATTTCATATTGATTAGAATTTAATAAAATAATAAAAATAAATTGATATTTAAAAATAATATTTTTTTTAAGTTGTTTATGTGATAAATCTACTTAATTTAAATTTACCGAGGGTTATTAGTTGAAATTTTAGTTAATTGAAGTTATTATACATTCATACCAACAACAACCCTTTTTATTTTTTCATTTTACTCTTTTAGAGTAAAACTCCTTTTCCCACTTTCAATAGAAAGTGGGATTTTTATTATTCTAGAAGATTATTTAAATGATATTTCATTTTTATTGTAAATAAAGGAAACGTTTTAATCGTTTTTTTTGAAATAATAGTGATTATCCGAGGGTTATTGGTTGATAATAATTTAAAAAAATAGTATTATACATTCATACCAACAACAACCCTTTTTATTTTTTCATTTTACTCTTTAGAGTAAAACTCCTTTTCCCACCTTCAATAGAGGGTGGGATTTTTTATTTAGATAACAAATAGGATAAATAAAAAGAGTTTGGGGTTTAACTCAAAAGGTTAAACCCCAAACTCTTTTTCCATATCTTCATTTACCCAATCATAACACTTTCATCTGGATATTTAAATTTAGCTTGCTGCTTTTGGCCTTTTGTCAGCAATGAAAAACCAACCGTATAAATTCCTACTCGACCAATATACATCAATAACATAATGATGATTTTTCCAGCGATAGATAAGTTAGGTGTTAAACCCATAGTCAGTCCTACCGTGCCAAAAGCTGAAAATACTTCAAAAGCAACGTATTCTATTCCAGAAGATTCTGGTATATTTTCTGTGATTGTTAAAAGCATGATCGACAGAACGCATAAAGTCAGGGTGATGAAAAATAGGGTCAATGCACGAAATACTGTGCTATTTCTGATTGTTCGACCTTGAAATTCTGCGCGTGTTCGGCCTTTGAAAATCGAAACGATTTGAATAACTAAAACTGCAAACGTAGTTGTTTTTAGACCACCAGCGGTAGAGCCAGAGGTTCCACCAATATACATTAGAAAAATAGTTGTAATCAAGCCGGCATTGGTCATCTGCATATAATCGATTGAATAATACCCTGCGGTTCTTGGTGTCACAGACATGAAAAAGGTATTCGCTAGTCGCTCAAAAAAACTTGTTCCTGTCGTCAGGTTACTTGCGTTGTGCTCTGTAAGGAAAAAGATAATAAAAGCGCCAACCAATAAAGAAGCCGTTGTAATTAGGGCAATCTTTGTGTGCAAGGAAAATTTCCGTTTTTCTTTAAACCGTAGTAAATCTTGCCAAACGATAAAACCTAGGCCGCCAGAAATAATTAAAGCCCCAATAACGAGTAAAACGTAAGGCTTTGTTTGATAAGGTGTTAAACTATCTCCTAATAAATCAAATCCCGCATTACAAAAACTGGAAATAGAGTGAAATAGTCCAAAGAAGAGTCCTTTTCTCCACCCAAATTCAGGGACAAATTCAATTGAAAGCAATATGGCACCAGCTAATTGAATGATTGCCGCTAATTTAACCACATACATCATTAGACGAAACGCTCCAGACATGTCATCTAGATTAAGTGCTTCTCGTAATAATATCCGCGTACTCAATGTTATTTTCCGTCGCAAGAAAAAATACAAAATCACGGGCATCGTCATGAATCCTAAGCCGCCAATTTCAATCAGGATCATAATAACCAATTGACCATAAGCATTCCAATGTAACGCGGTATTAAGTGTGGTCAAGCCAGTGACACAAACGGCAGAAACAGCAGTGAATAGTGCATCAATAAATGGTGTGGCATTACCACTACGTGAGAAAATTGGTAGTGATAGAAGCGTTCCTCCAACAAAAATCAGTACAATAAATCCTAATGCCAATACTTGAACAGCTGACAAGCGTTTTTTTAATTTACTAGCAAGTTTATTTTTTTTCATTTTTTCCTCAGTCAAAATAACTGCTTTTGAGCAGTCGTTTTATTTTTATTTGATACATCTAAGTTTACCATTTTGCTAACTATTTTCCAATAATTTGAAAATGAGAGGAGTATTTTTGTTTATCCAACTTGTCACCTAGATGCTATTTGTGAATAAAAAAATGATTATTTAAAAAGAAAACGCTTGTAAAAAATGAAATAATAAAGTATTATACAAATACAGATAAATTGTATATACAAGTTACGCGAGAGGAGCAAAGGAAATGGGTAAGTTTCAAGAAGATGCAAAAAAACTGTTAAAAGATGTAGGGGGCAAGGAAAATATTGCTGCGGTTTCACACTGTGCAACGCGGATGCGTTTTGTGCTTAATGATCCTAGTAAGGCGGATACGACAGCGATTGAAAAAATTCCATCTGTAAAAGGTACTTTCACAAATGCTGGACAGTTTCAAGTTATTATTGGTAACGAAGTCCCACAGTTTTATAATGAGTTTTCTGCTATTTCAGGACTTGAAGGCGTTTCCAAAGAACAAGGGAAAGCGGCAGCTAAGCAAAATCTTAATCCAGTTCAACGAGCGATTTCTGTTTTAGCTGAAATTTTTACACCGTTGATCCCAGCTTTGGTGATTGGTGGTTTGATTCTTGGATTTCGAAATGTATTGGAAGGGATTCCATTTGGTTTTTTAGATGGTCAGAAGATTGTTGAAGTTTCACAATTTTGGAGTGGAGTGAATTCATTTTTATGGTTGATTGGTGAAGCAATTTTCCAATTCTTACCAGTGGGTATTACTTGGAGTATTACCAAAAAAATGGGAACAACTCAAATTTTGGGGATTGTTTTGGGAATTACATTGGTGTCACCGCAATTATTAAATGCTTATTCTGTGGCAAGTACAGCCGCCGCTGATATTCCATTTTGGGATTTTGGGTTTGCTCAAGTAAATATGATAGGGTATCAAGCACAAGTTATCCCAGCGATGTTAGCTGGATTTTTACTAGCATATTTAGAAATATTTTTCAGAAAAGTTATTCCGCAAGCCGTTTCAATGATTTTCGTCCCACTTTTTGCCTTGGTTCCAACTGTCATTGCAGCACATGTGATTTTAGGCCCAATTGGTTGGACGATTGGCAGTTGGATTTCAGATATCGTTAATGCAGGTTTAACCTCTTCGCTAAATTGGTTGTTTGGCGCAGTCTTTGGTTTCATGTACGCCCCGCTGGTCATTACAGGGTTGCATCATATGACGAATGCAATCGACTTACAGCTGATTGCTGATTTTCAATCAACAAATTTGTGGCCAATGATCGCATTATCGAATATTGCTCAAGGTTCTGCTGTATTGGCTGTTGTCTTTATGCATAGAGGAAATAAGGAAGAAGAACAAGTTTCGATTCCTGCAATGATTTCATGTTATTTAGGTGTTACTGAGCCCGCAATGTTCGGGATTAATTTGAAGTATATTTATCCATTTGTGGCTGGGATGATCGGGTCTGCTTGCGCCGGACTGTTTTCTACACTATTTGATGTTAAAGCAATTAGCATCGGTGTTGGCGGCTTGCCAGGGATCTTATCGATCGTTCCACAATATTACGTACCATTTTTAGGAGCCATGCTGATAGCTGTGGTTGTTCCATTCATTTTAACTTACATTTTTAGAACGAAAGGTATTTTCAACAAACTGGATCCTGTTGACGAAGCGACTGGGAAATTATTTGTTGAAGAAAACTAAATGAATAGTTTCAGATAAAAATGTTCTATGATTTGCTAAAGCAAGGCAAGAAATTGTTGTCTTGCTTTTTGTGTGTCTATTTTAATATCTTTTTGAGTTTAGATGAATGATTAGTGTTTCCTATTTTTTTGTCAGAGCAGGACAGGCACATTCCGCTTTTCTTGATCCAGCTACACACGTTAGATCCTTCGGTGATAACGAAAAAGAATTCACAGGGCAAACCACCCTGTTAAAATTATTTATCTTATATCACTCAGGATCTGAGCAAACGTGTTCCGCTTTTCTATTGATCTAGCTACATGAGCTAGCACTTCGGAAAAAAGATGAATCTTATTCGTGATAAAAAGCATCACAAAGAAGATTCCCTATTTTTCTGTCAGTGCTGAACAAGCTCATTCTGCTTTTCTTGATCCAGCTACACACGTTAGATCCTTCGGTGATAACGAAAAAGAATTCACAGAGCAAAGCACCCTGTTAAAATTATTTTTCTTATATCACTCAGGAACTGAGCAAACGTGTTCCACTTTTCTACTGATCTAGCTGCACAAATCAGCCTTTGAGGAAAATAGATAATCCTCACATGGAACAAGAAGCGTTCCATATTCAGATTCCTAATTTTCTCCAAGGCTAAGCGATTTGTTCCGCTTTTCTAATAAAAATAGTTGGCTTTTTTGGTTCTTTCGGGTAGACTAAATAGGGCTTAAGAAAAGGGAGAATGACTATGGATATTTATTTAAAAAGTGCTATTTTACACATTATTGATCGTGAAACGGGAACTCCGGTGTTTTCAGCAAAGGAATTAGATTTAACAACTGAATATATTCGGGTTTATTTAACAAGTAAAATAACAAAACTTTCAACAGCCCAAACGAAAACTGGGACCTTGGCAGAGGAGAGCGGGTTTGTTGATAAAATGCGAGGGATTCCGAATGACTTTGTTCAAAAAAGTCAGCAATTAGCTCAGCATTGGTATGATGTTTATTCTGGTAGTGAGGATGCACCAAGTGCGGATGTCCTGTTCATCTTATATGAGTTAGATACTGTGATGCACTTAGCAATGATCAAACTAAATTATAAAGAAAGCTACACTCATTATGTGGATTACGAAGATGAAGCGGTCTACAATAAATTAATTATCAATCGAGCGATTTTACCTTCAAAATCGCAAAAACCAGATGAGGGGATGACCGTTAATCTTGATACTTTAGCCTATGAGCTACTAGAGAAACGTTATGAATTTTCTGGTGAAAAAGTTTGGTACTTCTCGGAAAAAGTCATTGAATCGCAACCAGCACCTTCTATAGAAGAAAATATGAAGGAAATCAAAAAGGCGGTAAAACGAATCGGGAAAAAATTCAATGAAGATGAGTTTGAATTGATCGCTTCTGTAAAAGAAGCTGTTTATGAAAGTATTGAAGAAACAGGAACGATTGACAATGAACAGGTTGCAGAGTTAGTTTTCAAAGAGAATATCTCTGCACGGATGGCGTATCAAGATGAAGTCAATGAATCAAAATTTGTCGACAAAACACCACCTGTTCGTGAAGCAAGAGAAATTTCAGAGAAAAAATTTGGGAAACAAAAATTGAAAATGAGTAACGGGATCGAACTAATTGTTCCAATTGAAGTGTATCGAAATGGAGATTTAATTGAATTTGTTAATAATCCAGATGGTACAGTATCAATCGTTTTGAAAAATATTGAAAAAATCAGTAACCAATTGTAATAAAAAAGCCTTTCATCAAAATCGATGAAGGGCTTTTTAAGTTTAGTTATTCAGTTGTTTAAGTGCCTGTTCAGGTACGGTTGATTCAGATACTTCTTCCCAGCTGAGTACACCTTTTCTAGGATTGACTTTTAATTTTAAATACGCATTGATTCGTAAGGGTTGATCTCTGATCTCTCTCATGGTTTGAACGCTTTTTTCACCTTTTTTATCAAATGCGGTTTGCGTATAATCGTACTGCGTATATTTTTCACCAGTATCAAATTTCCCTGATTTTATTTCTGTTGGAGTCCCAACACGAGTATAGTAATCTTTTCCACCAAAATAATAATTATAACCAAACCAGACACCAGCAGTTAAAACAATGAATGGCAGGATAAATAATAGTAATTTTTTCATTATAGTCACCTCTTCATTAGTATGCCTTTTTTTAGAGGATGATGCCATTGAATTGTCTTAAATTAATGTGACAGTTTTGTTAGAGATTGAATCTTAGAGTTCATAATTTCGTCAAGTTATAGTTACACTTTTTTTAGAATCTCATGATACAATATAGAAAAGAACAAAGGGGGAATAAAAATGATGCCTTTTTACGCAATATTTGATCCAACATATATTTTGGTGATTGTGGGATTGTTGATTTCAATGGCTGCATCAGCTTATGTAAATAGTACGTTTAAAAAATATGATAAAGTCCAAAGTAGAAATAATATAACCGGGACTAAAGCAGCTCAGTTTATTTTAGAAAAGGAACAAATCAATAATGTTGGTGTTCAACAAATAGCGGGAGACCTAACCGATAATTATAATTCCAACACTAAGCTATTGAGTTTATCTGAAGCAACGGCACAATCGACGTCTGTTGCAGCGATTGGGGTTGCCGCTCATGAATGTGGACATGCGGTGCAGGATCATACTGGCTATAGTCCACTAAAAATTCGTGCGGCGATCGTACCTGTTGCGAATTTTGGTTCTGCTTTGTCATTTCCAATTATCTTAGTGGGCATGTTGTTTAGCTGGAATCAAACATTGATCAATATCGGAATACTGGCTTTTTCATTGGCTTTGCTTTTCCAGTTGGTTACACTACCAGTAGAATTCAATGCTTCACGTAGAGCCTTAAAAATTCTGTCAGATGGGAATATTTTGACAGAAGAAGAAGTACCGATGGCTAGAAAAGTGTTATTTGCGGCTGCCTTGACTTATGTTGCTGCAGCATTAGCGACATTTTTACAATTACTTCGTTTGATTATTTTATTTGGCGGAAACAATCGTCGTGATTAAAAAAACAGCTAGTATTTTGTTTTATTACCTCAATTTTTAAGAGTGTGTTATCATAAGAATAGATAGTAAGAAGGAGCTGAAAAGAATGAAAACATCAACAAAAATAAGTATTGGTTTAAGTATTGCTGCAGTAGCAGGCGTGTCAGTAGCAGTGATTGCTTCTGAGAAAATCGTCAAAAAAGTATATCATGTAACAAATCGTTGTAAAGCGAAAAAATTTGTGAATGATAAATTTGGCGGCAATGAAAAATTGCTAGGAATTGTAGATGATTTATCTGATGACGAACTTGACTCTATGATGAATGTTTTAGGTAAAGTCAAAGACGGCAGAAAAAAAATCTCTTCTTACGGAGAATCTCTGAAAGACAATACGGAAAATTTAAAAGATCGTTTAGTTAGTTTCGTTGAAGAAATGATGTAAAAGAAAAACGTGATTTAGGTTATGATAACGTTAAAAAAGCGTACAATGCATATAAAGCATTGTGCGCTTTTGGTTTAAATAGCTTATTTTTCTTGTTTTGTAATTAATAAATAACAGAACACAAGATCATCCATTTTCTTTAAAGACAGACCCGTTTGCTCGTAAAACTTTTCTAACCGATAATGAAGCGTATTGCGATGCATATATAAATCTTTGGCGGTGGAGCTGATATTTCCTTGATTGCGCCAAAGTGAAAGGATAAGCTGTTGAATTTCATTAGTCAAAACCAACTGCTTGTTAAATGTTTGGATAATGTCACTTTGTTTCATTGCTTCTTGGGTAAAATAGTGTAAAGCCACATCTGGTAAAGCAAAAGTCGTTTTTCCACGAAGATATTCTGCTTCTTTTTTAAAGATCTTTTGCTCTTCTTCAAATAGTATAGGAAATGGTTCATGAACTGAGAAAAAATTTCCTATAAAGGCAGTAGTCGAAGAATCAAAATCAGCATCTAAGGTTAAAAAGATACTTTGGAGTTCTTCTAAAGTGTAATGATTTTTAGCATACTTCTCAATTAAAGCGCCATCATTCTCGTTAGTAAAAAAGAAGTCTACAAGATTAGGAAAGATTTCGGTAATACTATTTTCCCATTCTGCTTGTAAAAAAGCTTTGGGCTTTTTGAGCTGGATGTGGATAATTCGGAAATTTCCTTCAAGGTCAAGAGAGCCTTGATTGAAAAGATAGTCATACCAAGGATGTTTTTTTTGATCCACAAAGGAATCTTTCGCAGGAAATAGTTTTTCTAATAGGCGAATTTCTGTTTCTTGCAATGAATCTTTAGGGAGTACAAAATATTTTCCATCTACAGGAAATGAAATGTTTTCGTTAGTTGCATTTGTTTGTTGAATTTTTCCGAAAGGATATAGTTCAATTAATTCTTCAATAGTCATAGACACACCTCACTAGTTTATTGTACCATGAACAAGACAAAAGTATAAAGGATGAAAGGTGGAAATTGCTTGAATGAAAAAACGACCACTTTGACAATAGAAGAAAAAGAAATATTTATGTTGGAGGCAATCAAAGAAGCTAAGAAAGCGGAAGCAATCAAAGAAGTTCCTATTGGAGCAATCGTTGTTTTAGATGGACAAATCATCGGTCGTGGGCATAATCTTAGAGAAGAAAGCCAAGATGCTACTGCTCATGCTGAAATGTATGCTATCAAGCAAGCTTGTGCCGCAATCGAAAACTGGCGTTTAGAGAGAGCTCAGTTATTTGTCACGCTAGAACCTTGTCCAATGTGCAGTGGTGCTATGATCCTTTCTAGAGTGGCTGAAGTTTACTATGGGGCTAACGATCCCAAAGGTGGGACTGCTGGAACCTTAATGAATTTATTATCCGATGAGCGATTCAATCATGTTGCTTATGTAGAATCTGGGATTTTAGAGCAAGAATGTGGAGACTTACTCTCAAGTTTTTTTAGGAAACTGCGGGAAGAAAAGAAACTTTTAAAAAATCAAAAGAAAGACTAGCCAAGAATCAAAAAATGCGGTATACTAAATCTTGCCGAAAGGCTAGGACAATGGTGGGCTTACGAAGCGTGTCAGATCCGGAAGGAAGCAGCACTAAGTAGGTGCCGCCATGTGTCTGATTGAAATAGTTTTAACCAATCAAGGCTGCTAGGCCTTTTTTATTTTGCTTAAAATAATAAACGCTAGTGTTAAAAGAAGCTTTAAATCAAGTATAACAAACCAGAAAAAACAGCCTATTTCAATTTTATAAACAAGAGAGTGGACATTGAAAATATTTCGTGTATCATAAAGTTATGGATACTCACATAGGATTACTAACCCATATCAAGGTGTTTAAAGAAAAGCCATATGCTATTACGGGAATGCTAATTTGGGAAAATGATGTTTGTATTAATTGTGTAATCAGAAACAAACCATTTGCCAAGTATGTACTGTCGTTACCGATGCACCAATATGAAATCGAGGTAAAAGGAAACTATAATAGTAGAGGGCAATTTGATGTAAAACATATGCGCATCGTTAACATAGATAGCTATATTGCTTTGATAGGAACACCCGAATAAAAGATCACTAGCTTATAGTGATCTTTTATTTTATCAAAAAATCATTATTCAATAAGTAGGGGGGAAGCGAATGTTAAAATTAATTGCGGAAGATTATATCAAAGTAGAATATATTTCAAAAGTGACCCCGTTATATCAAGAATTAATAGAGAAAACGAAACAAGAACCTCAATGTATTGCTTATGATTTATTCATTGATCAAACTGATCCCGGTCATTTTATTTTCATTGAAGAATGGCCCGATGAAGCTGCTTTGAACACTCATATTGAATCTGAGCATTTCAAAAGATTAGTACCACAAATCAATCAATTCATTCGAGAAGAAAATACATTTTTGCGCATGAAACCATTTTAAAGTGATAGTTGAGTTTTGCTTTTTGGACATGAAAAGGGTGTAGGACAAAAGTAAAAACCACTTTTATCCTACACCTAAATTTGAGTAAACGGCGAAGTCTATTTTAAGTTGATTGTCTTTTCGCCAAGTTCTTTTCCAGCCATTCCTTGATTTGCTTTCAAAATAACAGGAGTTTCCGTGTCATCTAAATCATATGAGATAATGGCTTTAGCTGTACCGCCAGGTTTGATATCGTCTAATTGATGTTCTGTATACTCCGCAAATTTTTCATCTTGAGGTGTCATGCCGACATTTAATTTATTGATGGTGTCTGATCCTTCTTGAGTCAAGCCCATACAAGCAATCCAAACGGTAGAAGCTGAAATAGGCTCCTTACTATCATTGGTTACTTCATAGGTAATGGCTAATTGTGGTTTTTCTCTAAATAAGTTTTCGTCTGCAGGCAATACTTCCGTACCAAGAATTTTTAGTGTAGCCATTTCGATTTTTAATGTATCATCTTTAAAATAAACATCTTCAGCTTTTGTTTGAGAAGCTGAGGTGCTTTCAGTTTTTTTGTTATCCGCAGAATTATTAGCTCCATTACATGCAGCTAATGTTAATCCGCATACCGTTAAAACGCCTAAACTTAGTATTTTTTTCATTTATTATTTCCTCGCTTTATAAAATAATCGTTATCAAAGACCCAATCTCAATGGAAGTTACCTTATTTTGTTCGGGTTACTTGTCTATATACTACCTTGTATCTTGCTAAATAACAAGATAACATTTGCGGTTTCGCATTATTTAATATAAGCCTGTTCTATTGTCTACGATGTTTAGAAGAGGAAGGGGAGTAAATGAATAATTTAAATACTTAGGTATTTTGCTACGTTCACCAGAAAAAAATCCCCATTCAAAGAGTGTATTAAAGCTCTTTGAATGGGGATTTTTTAAAAACTACGACCGCCGCCGCCAAATGTTCCGCCACCAGTTGAATGAGTGCTGCTTCCACCGCCGCCAGAGCCGCCATTAGAATTATTTCTAGGAATCCGACGAGTCGTAACGAAGGAATTGATCAACGTATCATTTCTGCGAGTCAAATCAAGACTGGATTTTTCTCTGAATGGGTATTTATAGGTACCGAATTTTAATTGATATTTTGAAATACTGACAGTAAAGAAAATTCCGCTTAAGACGATAGCTGCAACGAAGGCAATGATAATTTCAGTTGTGGTCAAGGCTTTATAACGAGTAATTTTCCCAGTTTCAGTATCCACGCGATAATGCCCTCCTGGAACACCTTGATCAAAATAATGACTCGTATTTTCTAGAAAGCTTTGAGCTGCTTGAAAATAATTTCCGCTTTTCATGCTTGGTTCTATATCATCTAGTGTGTTCTCAATCCTTTTGTCATCCAAGTAATCGATCATATTTCCTGATGTAGAAATAATGAACTTTCGTTGGTTCATATCAATGTAAAAAGTGACCCCGTTTTGATTTTTACCAATCCGATCAAGCATGTAATAATCCGCAAATCTCGTTGAGTCAAGATCATTGTCAGTGTTTGTCACAATAAAAATACGTGCTTTTGTCTTAGCTTCGATTGGTCTAATTGCTTCATTTAATTGCAAGACTTCTTCAGATGTTAAAAGTGAGGCCTGATCATCAATTGAGTCATCTGCTGCTTGGGCATTCATAGCAAAGCTGAATAGTAGAAAAATAGCGGCAAGCAGACTAAAATAATATTTTCTCATATAAACCAACCTCCAATTAGAAATAGAGCTAAAATTGAAGCGAAAACACCAAAAGTAAAGAGGCCTAACCGTCTATAGCTCACAGGCAAAATACCACTAACTTTACCGGTTTGACCATTCATAGCATAATAATAGACTTTTTTCGACTGTTCATTACTACGATAAGTTACTACCCAAATTGGCAACAGCATATAGTGATTTTCTTCATTGTCTAGTGAAATATCTGTCCGTAATTTTGTTAAAGTGGTATAGCCGGAAGCCGTATCTCTTAGTAGGGATTCGGAGTAATCTTTTAATTCACTTTGGATTGCTTTTTGAATCGCATCGTATTCAATATCTCGTTTCTCCGCCTGAAATCCAGCTAAATATTGACTTTTAAACGCAACCGCTTTATCTAATAAAAAAGGTTGGACAGCTTCGACCATTTTTTGTTGGACGTTTTTTGAGAGAGCATTCTTGATCAATTCTTTAAATGAAATCTTTCCCTGACGTTCAACATCGAATTGTTTAGTTTCTGTGTATTCAATGTCCCCAACACGCCAAATACGAATCGTTGTCCCCATACCATTTAACTGACCATTGACCTTGGCATCGACAACCCAATAGGGGAAATAAACGCCAGTCATTTTATCGATTTGCTCTTTATTGAAAAAGTCTTTTGGAATAAACCATTTTTTCTTAGTCCAAACTAAAAATTTTTCTACGGCTTCCTCTTTTTCAATAGCGAAAGGAAGGACTTTTTCAGGTAGAAATTTGCCGCTTAATCGTCCTGATAAGACAACTGGGTTGTGACAATAGTAACAATAAGTAGCAGCAGTTGTTGCTTCTGTCACAATCTGTGCACCACAACTGGGACAATCAAATAATTCCATTGCACCTTCTAGCGTATCTTCATCCATGTCTTGGGTACCAGTCGCTTCTTTGAATGCAGCTTTTTCTTCAGGAGTCATGTCTTCTGCTTGAGATTCTGCCGAAAACGTTAGTTCTGTTTCAGGCGCTTGAGCAGCATCAGCTTCTAAATGGGCATCTCGCTGTGCATTTTCGTAGGCAGTGACTTCATCTTCTGTATAGACACTTAAACAATATTCACAATGGAATTTTTGATCTTTTGGATCAAATAGTAGTGGTCCGCCACAGTTTGGGCATTTGTGTGTAAATGTATCCGTCATGATTGATCCTTTCTTTGACGTGCTGAAATAACAGAATTGCTTACCGACACGTCAGATTTAGATAGAAAAAGGGCAGGTTAAATTCGCCTAGCCCTTAACTTTTTCTTATAGCGGAATTCCTTGGAATGGTTTGCCGCAGTGTGGGCAGAATTTCGGAATCCCATTTGATAAATCAACGATTTCACTACATTCGTTGCATTTCATTTCTAATTTTGGTTTTTCGTTCGTTGGTTTTGGTGTACCACAGTTAGAACAGAATTTACCGCTGTTTTCAGTTCCACATTGCGGACAAGTCCAAGTATCTTCGGAGCCCTGAGCATTTTGTTGATTTTGTTTTTCTTGCATTTGTTGCTGGTTGGTTTGAGACGCTTGAGCAAAATAATTACCACTCGTATTCATACCCATACCAACACCCATAAAGCCATTCATCGCACCGCCTTCATTACTACCAGCAGCTTCCATCCCGCGAGCCATAGCGCCTTGTACATAGCCTTCGCGCACTCCAGCATCACTAAGCATAGCACCTTGGTTGCGCATATTGATCAGTTTTGTAGAATCATCTGTATAAGAAATGCTGGCAACTGCAACAGAAACGATTTCCATTCCGCGAAGTTCACGCCATTCATCATCCAGTACTTGTCCCATATACTTACTTAGTTCTAAACTTTTAGAAGGTACGTAAGAAATACGTTCACCATCTGCAGACATTTTATTGATTGCTGATTGTAAGGCAGTCAAAAATTCTGCTAGATATTGTTCATTGATATCATTGATATCAACTTGGCTCTTATTTCTAGGAATCGCGTTTGAAAAGAATAACAACGGATCCGTGATTTTGATCGAGTAATTACCGTGTGCACGTAAAAATAGTTCCGCGTTATAAAAGTTATCAAAGTAATTAATTGGTGAAGAAGTTCCAAACTTGATTCCTTTGATTTCTTGCAAGTTAATATAAAAAACTTGTTGTTTTTGCGGTGTAACGCCACCAAATTTAAAACGATCAAATGTTTCTGAAATTGCTTCTTTTAAAGAACCATTGAATGCTGAGGGGGCTGAATCATTTTTAACCGTGTAATAGCCTTCTTCAGCAGTATAATCAATGATTTTACCGCCATCGACTAAAATCATCATCATATTCGGATAAACATGAATCACAGAACCATCAGTTAATACATCCTCAGTTCCTTTACGATTTGCACCACGTTTATCATTCTTACGGACAAAAACACCTTTTGTCATAACGGTCGTGTCACTCATATTATCAGGCTCGATAACTTCAATCCATTGGTCAGCTAAACCGCCGCCAATCGTACTTGTTGCCGCTTTAATAATTCCCATCAGAAATTCCTCCTTATTTTAAAAGCTGAATGGGCTCGTTTAGTTTTGGCAGAAAAATAGGAAATGATGACCGAGGCGTTTTTTTGCCTCATTCATTATTTATCTTTTTTCCGAAAAGCTAGCCCATGAAGCTAGATAACACTAAAAGCTGAATGGGCTCGTTTAGTTTTGACAGAAAAATAGGAAATGATGACTGAGGCGTTTTTTTGCCTCATTCATTATTTATCTTTTTCCCGAAAAGCTAGCCCATGAAGCTACATAAAAAAGTATTTAATAAAAATAGTATACCATAAGTATCCGCAAGATAAATACCACTAGGGACTGATTTCAAACTGAAAATAGTCGTTAGAAATACAGTGAAATGAATGGATAATTTAAATTTTGACAAAAGCTTCATTTTTCTATCCTAGATTTTGCCAGATAAGGTATAATGGGTACAAAGAACCGAATCAAGAACATGGGGGATTGGGAAGTGGAAAGAAGAAATCAGAAAAAATCAAACAAGCCAGTGCTATTAGCTATTGGTGGTGTTGTTGCGGTAGGTGTTTTAGCAGGCGGTTATTTTGCCTATAGCACTTGGCAGAAAACACAAGAACTAAACAACGCAGAAAAATCTGCTAAGACATTTTTAAATTATCTTTCAAAGCAAGAATTTAACAAGTTTCCAGAACTCTTAAATGAGGGATCCATCAAGGAAAGTGGCTATGATAATGCCAAATTAGTAGAAAAATACCAAACAATTTTTTCTGGGATTCAAGCAGAAGGAATTAAAAGTAAAGAGGTTAAAGTAACGAAAGATAAAACGGACCAATTTACGTTTACTTATAAATTAGATATGACGACACCTTTGGGTAATTTGAAGGATCTAACCTATAAAACAACGATTAAAAAAACAAGTGATGGTTATGAAATAAACTGGGCACCTAATCTTATTTTCCCGGAAATGACTGGTAAAGATAAAGTGACGATGGGGATTGATCCGGCGAACAGAGGGGAAATCGTTGATCGAAACGGTGAAGGGTTAGCGGTCAATCAAGCGTTTGATCAAGTGGGGATCGTTCCAGGTAAACTTGGAGAAGGTCAAGAGAAAACCAATAATATCAAAGCCTTTAGTGAGCAATTTAAAGTATCGATAGAGGACATCGAACAAAAACTTAAACAAGAATGGGTCAAACCAGACTCTTTCGTTCCATTGGCAATTTCGTTTGATCCAGTAACTACTTTACCACAAGGAGCAGCCTCTCAAGATGCAATGGTTCGTTACTATCCACTAAAAGAAGCAGCAGCGCAATTAGTCGGCTATGTCGGTACTATCACAGCAGAAGATATTGAAAAAGACCCGTCATTGAGTAGTACGGGTGTCATTGGGAAAGTCGGATTGGAACAAGCTTATGACAAACAGTTACGAGGTCAAGACGGCGGCAATATCACGATTATTGATGACAAAGGTGAATTCAGAAGCGTCCTGCAAAAAGTAGCTAAAAAAGATGGAGATAAAATCCAGATAGCAATTGATAAAAATGTTCAGTCGCAAGCCTACACTATTTTTAACAATCGTCCTGGTAGTGCTGTGGTCATGGATCCACAACAAGGTGATTTACTTGCTGCGACCAGTTCACCATCGTTTGATCCAAATAAAATGGCCAATGGCATTTCTCAAGTCGATTATGATGCCTATGCGAATAATGAAAACTTACCATTTACGGCTCGTTTTGCAACAGGTTACGCACCAGGATCAACATTTAAAACAATTACTGGTGGGATTGGTCTAGATGCGGGCACCTTGAAACCAGATGAAGAAATTGAAATCAATGGGTTGAAATGGCAAAAAGATGCTTCATGGGGTGATTATTTTGTGACCCGAGTGAAAGAAGCAAGCCCTGTAAACTTGCGAACAGCATTAGTAAATTCTGATAATATTTATTTTGCCCAACAAACGTTACGGATGGGAGAAGAGACGTTTAGAAAAGGGCTCGATAAATTTATTTTCGGGGAAAAATTAGATGTAGCAATTCCAATGAACCCGGCACAAATCTCAAATGAAGATAAATTTAATTCAGAGATTCTACTAGCCGATACAGGGTATGGACAAGGTCAGCTATTGGTGACGCCGATTCAACAAGCGGCTATGTATACCGTTTTCCAAAATGAAGGTAAACTTGTCTATCCGAAAATCGAATTGAGTAAAGAAACCAAGACGAAAGATAATGTCATCAGTTCAAATGCTGCAAATACGATTGTGACGGATTTGCTTGGTAGTGTAGAAGATGAAACAGGTTACGTCCACAATATGTACAATCCTGACTTTTCTCTAGCAGCTAAAACGGGAACAGCTGAAATCAAAGACAAACAAGATACTGTTGGGAAAGAAAATAGTTTCCTCTTGGCAATGGATCGAAGTCATAATAAATTTTCCGCAATGATCATGGTGGAAGACTCTAGAAAAAATGATACCGCAACAAACATTAGTAAAACCTTGATCGATTATTTAGAAGCAAATATCAAGTGATGAAAAAGAGTAGGGCAAAGCGCAACAGCGTTTTTGCCCTGATTTATTGTTGTAGCAACAGCTTTTTTTACGAAGGAATAAAAATATGCTACAATAAACCAACTACATGATGAAAGAAAGGGATTTTTTGTGCGAATTTTAGCAATTGATACCTCGAATCAGACATTGACAGTTGCTGTTTGTGAAGAGAAGAAAATAATAGGACAATATACAATTACTGTGAAAAGAAACCATAGTTTAACCTTAATGCCTGCAATTACAAGATTGATGGAAGATGTTGGCTTAAAACCTAATGCTATTGACCGAATTGTGGTCGCCCAAGGTCCAGGTTCTTATACAGGCTTAAGAATCGGTGTGACAACAGCAAAGACGTTAGCGTACACATTGAAAAAAGAGCTAGTCGGAATATCAAGTTTGAAAGCTTTAGCAGCCAATTGTGTCCAGAGTAAAGCTCTGATTATCCCCGTTTTTGATGCTCGAAGAAACAATATTTATACTGGTGCCTATCAATTCGTTAATGGCGTCTTAAAGACGATTATTCCAGATCAGCATATTGGAATAGATATGTGGTTGGATCGATTAAAAGAATTTGATCATGTTTACTTTGTTGGAGAAGATGCCGAAAACTTTCGGATACAAATTGAATCTGTTTTACCTGAAGCTGAAATTTGTACTATTTCGCAATGGCAAATCCCTAATGCGGCTGCTCTTGCTGAACTTGGTAGAGTAGCAGAACCAGTAAAAGAGATTCATCACTTTTTGCCTAATTATTTAAAAAGAGTGGAAGCAGAAGAAAATTGGTTAAAAGAACATACAGCAGAGGTAGAAAATTATGTTGAAAAAATTTAATCTATTTCATAGCCTGTTAGGCATTTTTTTTAAGAATCGTCCCTATGACAAAAGAACTGTAGAAATTTCAAATGAATCCTATTCTGTGCGGGCAATTGTCCTTGATGATATCAAAGATTTGCTTTCAATTGAACGAGAAGTGTATGCTGGTGAGTTGCCTTGGACTAAAACAGCTTTTTTGATGGAACTTCAAGCGGCTGAACCTCATTTATATTTACTCATTCAAAAAGATGAAAAAACGATTGGATTTATTGGTTGTCGTATTTTTGGCAAAGATGCGCATATTACAAACGTAGCAGTTTTAACTCAAAATCAAGGAAAAGGAATCGGTAGTTTCTTGATTAGAGAAGTTATTCAGTTTGCAAGGGCCAATAATTGTGAGACGATTTCTTTAGAGGTTAGAATCAGTAATAAAAATGCACAACGAGTTTATCGCCAACTTGGCTTTGCCTCAAGTACGATTAAACCAGCTTATTACACTGAAAATAAAGAAGATGCGTTGGAAATGATCTTGCATTTAAAAGAAGTGTGAAACGATGTACTATTCAAAAAAAACACTACCATCAGGAAAAATTGCTGAAAAAATTTGGTCAATTAGTGAGGCTGGGTACGAACATGGCTCGCCTTGGTCAATCGAACAATTTAGCCTAGATTTAGCGCAGCAAACAAGTGATTACCTGGTGTTGAGTGAAGCAGGGCAGTGGATTGGTTTTATCAGTTATCAACTTGTTTTAGATGAAGTGGAGATCACACATGTTGTCATTCACAAAAATTTTCAGCATCTTGGCCATGGTGATCGTTTGATCGCCCAGTTGATCCAACAATTGAACCAACAAGGTGTTGCCCAAATTTTTTTAGAAGTGCGTGTATCAAATACAAATGCTCGACAATTATATGAAAAAAATGGCTTTAAAATAATTAATCGCCGCAAAAATTATTATACTCATCCTAAAGAGGATGGAATTGTTATGTGTTTAAACATTAAGGAAGTGAAACAATGACTTTTTTTTACAAAAAAAGAAAATTAATTTTAGCTATTGAGAGTAGTTGCGATGAAACAAGTGTTGCGGTCGTTGAAGACGGCAGAAAAATACTAGCGAATATCGTCGCTTCACAAGTGAAAAGTCATCAACGTTTCGGCGGTGTGGTACCAGAAGTTGCTAGTCGACATCATGTTGAAGAAATTACGATGTGCATTGAAGAGGCCTTGATCGAGGCTGAGGTGGAACCAGATGACTTGAGTGGTGTAGGAGTCACTTATGGACCAGGCTTAGTAGGGGCTTTATTGATCGGAATCTCAGCCGCAAAGACATTTGCTTGGGCGCATGATTTACCATTGATTCCAGTGAATCATATGGCTGGGCATATTTATGCGGCGAATTTCGTAGAACCACTACAATTCCCATTAATGGCTTTATTAGTCAGCGGTGGCCACACGGAATTAGTTTATATGAAAGAAACGGGTTCTTTTGACATTGTCGGTGAAACAAGAGACGACGCAGCTGGTGAAGCCTATGATAAAGTTGGTAGAGTTTTAGGACTAAGTTATCCTAGCGGAAAAGAAATCGACGAGTTGGCCCATCAGGGGCAAGATACGTATCATTTTCCTCGTGCGATGATCAAAGAAGACAATTATGATTTTAGCTTCAGCGGGTTGAAAAGTTCCTTTATCAACACAGTTCACAATGCGGAACAAAGAGAGGAACAATTGAGCACAAAAGATTTAGCTGCAAGTTTTCAGGCAAGTGTGATTGATGTTTTAACAGAAAAGACAATTCGGGCTTGTAAGGAATATCCAATCAAACAATTAGTAATGGCAGGCGGCGTTGCTGCAAATCAAGGGCTTCGTGAGCGTTTGACCAAAGAAGTGACAAAAGAACTCCCAGGTGTGACCTTCATTGTTCCACCACTTAGATTATGCGGAGATAATGCTGCAATGATCGGGGCCGCAGCATTTGTTGAAGCAGAAAAAGGACATTTAGCAGATTATCATCTAAATGCAGACCCTAGTTTAACGTTTATGACGATTTAAATCTAAAAATCAACAGACAAGACTAGGCATAAAGAAAAATATTTGCTATAATGAACCCAGTTTAATAATGATTCGTTGAAAAAGAGAGTACTTCATTACAAGTTATCAAAGCGATTTCGGGATGGTGAAAGCCGAAAATAATCAAATGAAGGAAGCGCACTTTTGAGGATCTGCCTAGGCAGACGGCAATCTACCGTTAATAGATTAAGTGGGTTCGCCTTAAAAAGTGCGGACAATTAGAGTGGTACCGCGGGAAATCTCGTCTCTGGTGTTTTTTAACACTAGGGACTTTTTGTTGTGAATCACTACGACTGGCTCCGCCAGAGTAGATGATGAACAATACTTGGCGAACGAAGTGAGAGAAGTTACCGTACTAGTGAATCACGAAGAATAAAATGATTCGATGATGCACAATACAAGGTGTCTGAAAGACAAGTTGCTTCCTTAAAGCTCTAAGAATTGAAGGACTACGATTGGCTCCGCCAGAGTAGATGATGAACAATACAAGGCGCGTGAAGTGAGAGAAGTCACCATCAAATTAGACAATAAAATGAACCATACAAAAAAGCTTCTTTAGCTTTTTAAAATTAGGAGGATATCTATGAATAACAAAGAAATCGTAGCAAAAGCCATTTATGATGTAGTAAAAGAAGATCTATCTTTAGAAGCTGTTACACAATTATTGGAAAATCCTAAATCAGTTGATCATGGAGATGTTGCTTTTCCGGCTTTTTCACTTGCTAAAGTCTATCGCAAAGCCCCTCAACAAATTGCCGCCGATTTAGCAGAAAAAATTGCTGGAACAGACTTTGAAAAAATTGAAGTGGTAGGACCTTATTTAAACTTTTTCATGAATAAAAAAATGGTCAGTCAAGCGGTCATCGGTCAAATTGCGAAAGATAAAGGGCATTATGGCGATAGCTCAATCGGTGAAAAAGGGAATGTCCCAATTGATATGTCCTCACCCAATATTGCTAAACCAATTTCTATGGGACACTTACGTTCGACTGTAATTGGAAATTCTATTGCCTTTATTCTTGAAAAAATTGGTTATACACCAATCCGTATCAATCATTTAGGGGATTGGGGAACCCAATTCGGAAAATTAATTGTTGGCTATAAAAAATGGGGTTCAGAAGAAGCGGTTAAAACGGCACCCATCACTGAATTATTACGCTTATACGTACAATTCCATGAAGAAGCTGAAACACAACCAGAGTTAGAAGAAGAAGCTCGCGCTTGGTTTAAAAAACTAGAAGAAGGCGACGAAGAAGCAACCGAATTATGGCAATGGTTCCGTACAGAATCACTTAAAGAATTCGATAAAATTTATTCAATGTTAGAAGTTTTTTTTGATTCATACAATGGGGAAGCTTTCTATAATGATAAGATGGATGAAATCGTCACAATGCTGGAAGAAAAACATTTATTACAAGAAAATGAAGGAGCGGAAATCGTTGATTTGTCTACCTATGATTTAAATCCTGCTTTGATCAAAAAATCTGATGGTGCTACACTATATATCACACGTGATTTGGCAGCAGCTGTTTACCGTAAACGTAACTATGACTTTGCTAAATCGATTTATGTCGTTGGAAATGAACAAAGTAATCACTTCAAGCAATTAAAAGCTGTCTTAAAAGAGCTTGGATTTGACTGGTCACAAGATATGCATCATATTCCATTTGGCTTGATCACACAAGGTGGTAAAAAACTATCGACTCGTAAAGGGAAAATTGTTTTATTAGAAGAAGTGCTAAACGAAGCAGTTGAACTTGCGAACAAACAAATTATGGAGAAAAATCCTGATTTGCCAAATCGTGACGAAGTGGCTAGACAGGTTGGAATTGGTTCTGTTATTTTCCATGACCTAAAAAATGATCGTCTAAATAATTTTGACTTTGTTTTAGAAGAGGTTGTCCGCTTCGAAGGAGAAACCGGTCCTTATGTCCAATATACGCATGCTCGTGCTATGAGTATTTTAAGGAAAGCCGATTTCACGATCGACGAAACCAAAGCATATGCTTTGGATGATAAAGATAGTTGGGAAGTAGTTAAGTTGTTGCAAAAATTCCCAGATGTTGTGATGCAAGCTGCTGAAAAGTATGAACCTTCAGTGATTGCCAAACATGCCATTCAAGTTGCTCAAGCGTTTAACAAATATTATGCTCATGTCAAAATTTTAACAGACGATGAACAAAAAGAATCACGTTTAGCGTTAGTGTATGCTATGGCAACAATCATTAAAGAAGATTTACGTTTACTTGGCCTACATGCGCCAAATGAAATGTAATCAGGAATAGATAAAGACAAACTTTCACAGGAGTGTGTCTTTATCTATTGTAAAATAAAAAAGAACGCCCTTTAACTTTCCTCACTTAATAGGAGGAAGTTAAAGGACGTTTCTTTATTTATTCCAAGCTTGTTGCATTTGATCAAGTAGATCGATCACATCTTTTGTTAAAAAGAGCGAACGATTTGATTGTTCTCCATCAATCATTTTGATCATATTTGTGATTTCGTAGTTTAAGGCCTGATTGCTGTCACCAGATACGATTGTTTCGACTGTACCGTCATTAAAAAAGATCTTGGCCTCGTCTGCTCGTGGATACTCATTGATCACGATGTAAGCATCTTCGAACGCGACAATTCCTTGCTTAGGCATTTTAGCTTGGAAACTTAATGAGACTGTAGCCATTTCCTGTGCTTCATTTTGAAGAATCGTTGCTGATTGCTCATCGACGCCGGTTGAGAATGGCTGCATAATAGATGAAACTACCTTGGGTTGAGCAGTAAAGAACCAACGAGCAAAAGAAACGGCATACGTACCAATATCCAAAAGCGCACCACCAGCTAAATCAGGGTTAAAGAACCGATTCGTTGGATCAGGCTCTTTATAGCTGCCAAAGGGAGCTTGGATCATTTTTAACTTACCAAAGCGCTTAGAATCAATTTGGCTTCTTAGCTCTTGATATAAAGGCATGTTGAAAATGGTCATAGCTTCAGCTAAAATCAACCCATTTTCTTCAGCTAATTTCATCGCCTCTGCTAACTCTGCACTATTCATCGTGATTGCTTTTTCACAAAGAACATGTTTACCTGCAGACAATGCTTTTAAAATATGATCGATATGTTGCCGATTAGGAACAGCGATATAGACAATATCGATCGATCCATCAGCTAATAACTCTTCAAACGAGCCATACGCTGTAGGAATCCCGTGTTCTTTAGCAAATGTTTCAGCCTTTGCCAATGTTCTAGAAGCAACTGCCGCTATCTTGCTATTTTCCTGTTGAAAATGATCAACAAAACTCGTTGCGATTTCTCCAAGGCCAATAATGCCCCAATTGTAAAAATTCATAAATATCCCCCTTAATATAAAAGCGTAGAGGCCTCGTTTAGCTCTGACAGGAAAATAGGAAAAATGAAGGGTGGTGTATTTTGCCACAATTCATTTTTATCTTTTTCCCGAAGAGCTAGGCCACGCAGCTAGATAACAATAAAAGCGTAGCGGGCTCGTTCAGCCTTGACAGAAAAATAGGGAAAATTGACTGTGACGCTTTTTGTCACATTCCATTTTTATCTTTTTTCCGAAAGGCTAGCCTGCGCAGTTAGATAACAATAAAAGCTGAACGAGCTCTTGAAGCAAGATAACACATGGTAAGAACGATCCTTTCCGTCACCCTGTACCAATCAGTATTAACTCACAAAAATTCGTTCGTTGTATTTCTTGGCACGCTTCAAAGCAGAAGCATAGACTGTCTAGTCGGCTACGTACAAATCCATTATACCTTAGAAGGTCAAAATGATGGTAGATTTTGGACAGAAGCCTGTTATTGTCTTATTATTTATGGGAAACGACTGAATGTTTCTTAAAAATACAGAAATAAGTGATTCAAAGAGATGCATTTTTTTGATATTTTCAGTAAAATAGGAGAAGGAGGCGAAAGTCATGCACCAAATGTATATTGATATTCTTATCGATGCAATTATAGAACAGTTTGAAACAGAAGAAAACTTTTATACGGACTATCTCCAAACCTCAAAAGAAAATTGGGATAATTGGAAAAAAGGTCGCATCAATTTAACGAGCGAAGAAATGCAAAAAGTAAAAAACTTATTTTCTGATTACGAATGGATGTTGACACAAAAAATATTACGTCAAACAATTTTATTTCCAGAAAAGAGAAATATCGCTGTTTCAGAATACAAACGCTTGAAAACGCTGATCGCCAAAAAATGGTTGCAATCAGGGGCAGGTTTGGCTGAATTGATTCCATCAAAAACGAACCGTGAAGAAAATAATCAGGCATTTATTGATTTGAAAGTAACAGTTTCATACGGCGAATGGGGGTTTGACGATATTGTTACGTTTCGATTGCCTGCCATATTGCAAAGTCAATTAGAAGGATCAAAAGTCGAATTACTTGATTGGGTAAATGAAAACTTGATGGGTACTTACGTTGGTGAATAAGTAAGTAAGGGAGCTTTTTTTGTGAAACAAATTTTAGGAATTTTATCCGTCATCATTGTGCTAGGTGCTGTTATCTTTGTGTTTTTTGGTCATGCAACACCAAAAGAAAAACCACAAAATAGTAGTGAAGCGCCGACTGAATCGAGTGTATTAGCATCGACAACTACATCTGAAATACCAACGAAAGCATCGACAACTACGACTACAACAGCTGTTGATTGATTGTCTGGAAAAAAACTGATATAATCAGTCAGCCATTGTCCTAATCTAATCAATATTAGTATAGGAACGAATACAAAACAAAGTAGGGAATGTATGAATAGTCAAAGGTATAAGAAGAAAAAAATAAGAAAAACGAATTTACCAGCGCTTTTTGCAGGTTTGTTGATCGTTGGAGTCGCGTTTATCTTTTCAATTAATGTATTGTCGGACAACTCACACATAGAAGAAGAGACTGCACAAAAGCAAGGACAAGTATCAAAAGAACAGTTTATCGACAGAATCAGTCCGCATGCGAAAGAATTGCAAGCTTCTTACGGCGTTTTGCCGAGTATTATCATTGGACAAGGAATTTTAGAGTCAAATTGGGGTCAAAGTACCCTAGCTTCTAAGTATAATAATTTATTTGGGATCAAGGCTTATGGTGATCAGAAAAAGATTAATCTTGAAACAAGAGAATATATCAATGAAGAGTGGATCGTGATTCAAGGTGATTTTAGAGTATATGATACTTGGGAAGAATCAATGGATGATCATACGCGCTTATTTGTTAATGGTGTAACATGGAATCCCCGTTTATATGAACATGTTCTTTTAGCTAAGAACTATAAACAAGCAGCACGAGCATTGCAAGATGCTGGTTATGCAACGGATCCAACCTATGCAGATAAGGTGATCCATGTGATTGAAAGTTATGATCTAAATCAATATGATCATTAATCACGAAGTAAAAAGGAGTAGATTAAGTGGATGAAAAGTGGGTACCAGAAATCGTAACGCCTCTAAAGCAAGATATTGTGCAAGTGCCAAAAGTCATTGCTAAAGCAAGCGGCATCCGAATTTTTGGGAAAAAAATCAAATCAATTATCTTTACAACAGATATTGCCATCATACGGAATACGGATGCGAATGCTGTAATTGCAGTATATCCATTTACCCCGCACCCTGCCATTACTAAAAGTATTATTGAGGCTGCAGATATTCCTGTTTTCTCAGGTGTAGGTGGTGGATTGACTCAAGGACAACGTTCTGCGTATATGAGCTTATTTGCAGAAGCGCAAGGGTCGATTGGTGTAGTATTGAATGGCCCAACACCTGTTGAAACCGTTGAAATGGTTTGTGAAGTGGTTGACATTCCAGTAGTCAGTACAGTGACATCTATACATACACCAATTGACGAAAAAATTGAAGCTGGCGTAACAATGATCAACATTAGTGCTGGTAAAGATACAGCTAAGACTGTGAAATTTTTCCGTAATAAATATCCAGAATTACCGATCATTGCTACAGGCGGTCCAACTGATGAGTCTATCACTGAGACAATCGAAGCCGGGGCAAATGCTATTACGTATACGCCGCCAAGCAACGGCGAACTGTTTAGTCATAAGATGGATAAATATAGAAATTTAGAAAAAAAGAATGATAATTAAAACGAGTATTGATAAAAAGTAGTATCGTAATGATACAGATTCTGATAAGGCTCTGTAAAATTTCAATGAAAATATCTTATTTTTCATTGAAATTTTCAGAGTTTTGTACTATTGTATACTAATACAAGAAGCTTATATATGGTCATGATATGGATGGCTGTCTCTACCCAACACCGTAAACGTTGGTCTATAAGTGAAAAAGAGTCTCAGACCCTTTTTTGCTTATGCAGAAAAGGTCTTTTTGTGTTTATACGAAATGTTGCATAAAAAATTGGTGAAGGAGTCGGATGGAATGGAAGAATTAGTACAACGAATTAAAGAAGATGGGCGAGTTTTAGGGGAAGGCGTCTTAAAAGTAGATAGTTTTGTTACTCACCAAGTAGATCCTGATTTGATGGAAGCGATCGGTTACCGTTTTGCTGAAGTATTTGCACAGGCAGGGATTACAAAAGTTGTTACAATCGAAGCATCGGGGATTGCTCCAGCGCTTTTTGCAGCTAAAAAATTAGCAGTACCGATGATTTTTGCCCGCAAAGCAAAAAGTTTAACAATGGATGAAGAATTGTTGACGTCTTCTGTTTATTCGTTTACTAAGCAAGTAACAAGTCAAATTTCTATTTCAAGAAAATTTCTATCAAGTGATGATAAAGTGTTGATCATTGATGATTTTTTAGCCAACGGTCAAGCAGCAAAAGGTTTGGTGGAACTGTGCCAACAAGCGGGTGCTGAGGTTGATGGGATTGGTATCGTTATTGAAAAGTCTTTCCAAGACGGACGAGAGTTATTAGAACAAATGGGCTTACGTGTAGTGTCATTAGCTCGTATCGCATCATTAAAAAATGGAGAAGTCGAATTTCTTGAGGGGGATGCGTAAACTTGGAAAGTAACGGGAACCCAATAAAAGAACAAATCGTTCAAAATGAAACTGACAATGGTAAAGCAGCAGTTTTAGGTTTGCAGCATCTGCTGGCGATGTACGCAGGTGCTGTGGCGGTACCTTTGCTGATTGGAACAGGTTTGAATTTTAACTCAGAACAAATGACGTACTTGATTTCGATTGATATTTTTATGTGTGGGATCGCTACATTGCTCCAACTGACTGTTAATAAATTTTTTGGGATTGGGTTGCCAGTAGTACTTGGCTGCGCAATACAAGCGGTAGCGCCGTTGATTATGATTGGTAGTGATAAAGGTGTGGGTGCAATTTATGGCTCGATCATCGCTTCTGGGATTTTTGTTGTTTTAGTATCGGGAATTTTTTCGAAAATCAAAAAGCTATTTCCGCCATTAGTAACTGGAACGGTCATTACTGTAATTGGCTTAACGCTAATCCCAGTGGCTGTTGAAAAAATGGGTGGTGGATCAGCTGCAGCTCCTGATTTTGGAAATACTACAAGTCTGCTACTAGCTTTTGTAACAATTGGGTTGATCATTGTGATTCAAGTATGGGGCAGAGGATTTATCAAGTCGATTGCTGTTTTAGTCGGATTAGTTGGTGGTACGCTTCTTGCTGCTATTTTAGGACAGGTTGATTTAGCGCCGGTAGGTCAAGCAACGTGGTTTCATTTTCCACAACCATTTTATTTTGGAACCCCAACATTTGATGTTTCTTCAATCTTATTGATGATCATTATTTCGATTGTTAGTATGGTTGAATCAACTGGCGTTTATTTTGCTCTGGGAGATATCACAGGTAAGCATATAGGAGAAGAAGAGCTGAAAAAGGGCTATCGAGCAGAAGGTTTAGCTGTTATTCTAGGAGGGATTTTTAACACATTTCCTTATACGGGTTTTTCTCAAAATGTTGGACTCGTTCAGCTTTCAGGTATTAAAACGCGCCGACCAATTTATTATTCTGCATTTTTCTTAATTGCTTTAGGGCTGTTGCCAAAAGTTGGAGCAGTTGCTCAAATCATTCCAGAGTCAGTATTAGGCGGCGGTATGCTTGTGATGTTTGGGATGGTTGCCGTTCAAGGAATGCGAATGTTATCCAAAGTTGACTATAATAATGATAAAAATTTATTGATCATTGCTATTTCAATTGGCTTTGGTCTTGGTTTTAATATGATTCCTACACTATTTCAACAAATGCCAGAAACGGTAAGGATGTTTACGGGAAATGGTATCGTAATGAGTAGTTTGACAGCAATCATTTTGAATTTATTATTCAATGGATTAAAAACGGAGGAATAGATTGATTCTTCTAGATACTTGAAAAACCGGACAATTTTCCGGTTTTTCTTTTTTTGATCGTGCAATACGAACATTATTATTAAAAAAATCTATAATATTCGATTTTACTTTGACACTTGAGATTTCCGTTGCTAAAATGAAAAGGAAAAGAGAAAGAAAGGGGAATGTTATGTCTGTCATAGTTTCAGTAGTTATGGGAAGTACATCTGATTGGCCAACGATGAAACATGCCTGTGATTGTTTAGATGAGTTTGATATTTCTTATGAAAAAAAAGTGGTCTCAGCACATCGAACACCTGATTATATGTTTGAATTCGCTGAGCAAGCACGCAATCGTGGTATTAAAGTTATTATTGCTGGAGCAGGAGGAGCAGCCCATTTACCCGGCATGATCGCAGCAAAAACAACATTGCCTGTGATCGGCGTCCCAGTTCAGTCAAAAGCACTCAACGGAATGGATTCGTTACTTTCCATTGTACAAATGCCTGGTGGTGTCCCGGTAGCAACTACTGCGATAGGAAAAGCAGGTGCTATCAATAGCGGACTGCTTGCAGTTCGGATGCTTTCCCTGTATGATATAGAGTTAGCAGGGAAATTAGAAGACAAACGTAAATTTCTCGAAGAGACTGTGATGGAAAGTAGTGATGAACTTGAATAAACCTTTATTACCGGGACAAATGATCGGTATTATTGGTGGCGGACAATTAGGCAGAATGATGGCTCTAAGTGCACGAGAAATGGGTTTCCGTGTAGGCGTGTTAGATCCAACTGTTGATTGCCCTGCTGCTCAAGTCGCTGATTGGCATTTATTAGCTGATTACGATGATATAGAAGCGTTAGAGGAATTGGCAAAACGTGCCCAGGTCTTAACCTATGAGTTTGAGAACGTAGATGTTGGAGCATTGATGCACGTTCAAGATTTAGTGAGCATTCCTCAAGGAACAGACCTTTTAGCGATCACACAAGATCGCTTATTGGAAAAATCTTTCTTAGAAGCAAATAATATTGTGATTGCGCCGTTTGCTACGATTGTTAGTCCGACAGATATCCAAGATGCAATTGATGGAATCGGTTATCCTTGTGTCCTAAAGACGACTCGTGGTGGATATGATGGCAAAGGCCAGTTTGTTTTATACAGCACGTCAGATTTAGCTCCTTCAATGAATATTCTTAGAGAAGGTACCTGTGTGTTAGAGGCTTGGATTCCCTATGAAAAAGAAATATCAGTTTTAGTAAGTGGAAATGGTCAAGGGGATATTACTGTTTTTCCGGTTGTAGAAAATATTCACCGACATAATATTTTGCATGAAACGATTGCGCCTGCGCGAGTTAATGAAGATGTCGTTGAAGAGGCTCAGAGAATTGCTCGTGTGATTGCGGAAGCTGTTGATTTGGCCGGAACTTTAGCAGTTGAGATGTTTTTAACAAGTGATGGTGGTATTTATGTAAACGAGTTAGCACCAAGACCTCACAACTCTGGTCACTACTCGATCGAAGCTTGTTCATTGAGTCAATTTGATGCTCATATTCGCGGTATTTGCGGTTGGCCGTTGCCGGAAGTCGAGCTTTTATCAGAAGCTGTAATGGTCAATATTTTAGGAAATGAAATCTATGAAACAATGGACGTGATTTCTGAAAAACCAGATTGGCATTTTCACTATTACGGTAAAGCAGAAGCGAAAAAAGGTCGAAAAATGGGGCATATCACCATTTTGACAGAAGATGTTTTTGAGACCTTAGAAGATATTTATCAAACCAATATTTGGGATTAAAAAGGAGCAAACAAACGAATGATCGATCGTTATACACGACCTGAAATGGGTGCAATTTGGACAGATGAAAACCGCTACAATGCTTGGCTAGAAGTTGAAATCTTGGCTGACGAAGCATGGGCTGAATTAGGAGATATCCCGAAAGAAGATGTACAAAAAATTCGTGAGAATGCATCGTTTGATGTTGCGCGTATTTTAGAAATCGAAGCGGAAACAAGACATGACGTAGTTGCCTTTACTCGTGCCGTTTCCGAAACATTAGGGGAAGAACGTAAATGGGTTCATTATGGTTTGACAAGTACTGATGTAGTGGACACTGCATATGGTTATTTGTTAAAACAAGCAAACGATATTTTAAGAGAAGACTTAAAGAAATTCACTGAAATCATTGGTGAAAAAGCAAAAGAGCATAAACAGACTGTTATGATGGGCCGGACTCATGGTGTACATGCTGAACCGACAACGTTTGGCTTGAAACTTGCCTTATGGTATTCAGAAATGAAACGAAATGTTGACCGTTTTGAACATGCAGCTAAAGGTGTAGAAGCTGGTAAAATCAGTGGAGCAGTAGGGACATTTGCGAATATTTCACCTTTTGTGGAAGAATATGTTTGTGACCATTTAGGGCTTCGAGCGCAAGAAATTTCTACACAAGTTTTACCTCGTGATTTACATGCTGAGTATTTGTCATCGATGGCGCTAATTGCAACAAGCATTGAAAAATTTGCGACTGAAATTCGTGGTTTGCAAAAATCAGAGACGAGAGAAGTCGAAGAGTTTTTTGCGAAAGGCCAAAAAGGATCTTCAGCGATGCCGCATAAACGAAATCCAATTGGTTCTGAAAATATGACTGGTCTAGCTCGGGTTATTCGTGGTCATATGGTAACTGCCTATGAGAATGTTACTTTATGGCATGAACGTGATATTTCTCACTCGTCAGCAGAGCGTATCATTATTCCAGATACAACGATTTTGCTGGATTATATGCTGAATCGATTTTCTAATATCGTGAAGAATCTAACCGTATTTCCTGAAAATATGAAACGAAATATGGATGCAACATATGGTTTGATTTATAGCCAACGTGTCTTATTGAAGTTGATTGATCATGGCATGGCTCGTGAAGCAGCGTATGATTTAGTACAACCAAAAACGGCTTATGCCTGGGATCACCAAACGGCCTTTAGGCCATTACTAGAGGCAGATGATAAAATCACTGCGATTTTGTCTAAAGAAGAATTAGATGATGCCTTTGATTATAACTATCATTTGAAAAATGTTGATATTATTTTTGAACGGGTCGGCTTAGCGTAATAGACAAAAATAGCAGCGAGCTCACATCTTTGTGACTTCGCTGCTATTTTTTAATCAAAGCATTTCTACATAGCTGTCAAAATATTGTTCGATAAAATAGGTTTGTTTAAGGATCTCTTTTTCGGTAATCGATGATTTCTCAGGAATTACGATCCATTTTGTTTCATTATCATCATTTCTATGAATAACTGCTGTTACAATTCCAGTAAAGTACATCAGTTTCTCAGAAGGGATGTTCAAAATATAGGCATCCTGTTCTTCATCGTCGCCCCCAATTACGCCAGCAATAAAGCCGTAGTTGACTGGATAGGTATTGCCAAATGAATCTTTATAACCAACTGGTCGATCAATCGTTACATTGACTTTTAATTTTTCCATAGCTTGTTCCTTTCTTTTGTTGACATGAGGTTGTTTCTGATAATAATGTTTATTTGGATTTGAAGAGCCTGGTATATCACGCATTGAGTGATGTACCAGGCTAATTTTTTAGTTTGATTATAGTAGTCTATTAAACTGTAATTTCTTGAAACGTTCGCATAGGTGCGGAAACTGGGGTTTTTAGTTTAGAAAGTAAACGCTCAATAAAAAGATAGTTATACTCTTGCGAATTGAAATAGACATGTATGCAGTATTTATTTTTGAAAAAATGCTGCTCATGTATTTGATGAATGATTAGTTCGTTATTGAAGCTATTCATATAACGGAACGTTCGTTTACGTCGTTCTGAATGACGATGAACCGCTCGTTTTAAGTTTTTAAATGTGTAATAAGTACTATGTTGATTTAATTTGTGAACTACCTCCAATGCCAGTAAATCATTATACAATTTTGTTCTTTCTTCAGGTGCTAATCCTGTCAAAAAATCCTGCGCCAAACTGTCATAATCGCTAGTCATTCTTGTGTTCCCTCCTAAAAAATCATCACTAATAATAAAAAAATAAAAGTGAATTTTCTGTATCTATACTTTCGATTAGCATACCACTTTTCTAGTTATCTGTAAATGCTTACAAGCTTTTCTTAACATTTTAAATAGATAGAAATTTGAAACACGAACATTATTTGGGTTTCTTATCATAATTATTAATAAATCATTGACGACTTCTAAGTGTCTTGTTAAACTGTAAACAAAGATATAGACGAACTAAAATCGGTTATTCTATTATAATGTACGGAAAAAGGATGTGTAATGATCAGTGGACGATAAGGCAATGCTATACGAAGGAAAAGCTAAAAAACTCTTTGAAACAGATGATTCCAGTGTGATAAGAGTAGAATATTTGGATCAAGCAACTGCTTTGAATGGTGCTCGGAAAGATAGTGTAGCTGGAAAAGGAAGTTTAAATAATCAGATAACATCTTTCATTTTTGAGGAACTTAAACAAAAAGGAATTCAAAATCATTTTATTAAGAAATTATCAAAACACGAACAATTTATAGAGGCGCTTGAGATGATACCCTTGGAAGTGGTGATTCGAAATGTTTCTGCAGGTAGCTTTGCTAATCGTTTAGGAATGAAAGAAGGGGAGCCGCTAGCTTTTCCAGTTTTGGAATTTTACTACAAAGATGACTTACTAGATGATCCAATCATTAATGACGATCATGTGAAGATTTTACAAATAGGAACTGAACAGGAAATTCTCACAATCAAACAAGAAGCACATAAAATAAATCTTGCCTTGATTGATTTGTTTGGAAAAATCGATATTCAATTGATCGACTTCAAACTAGAATTTGGTAAACGGGCAGATGGCACAATTTTACTTGCCGATGAAATCACTCCTGATACTTGTCGTTTATGGGATAAAGAAACAAATGATCATTTAGATAAAGATGTTTACCGCAGGAATTTAGGTGAGATTGTTCCAGTTTATCAAGAAGTTTTAGATCGTTTAGAAAAAGCATTTCACTAAAAATAAGGGAGAGTTCTGCTGTATGTATAATGTTAAAGTTTACGTTACCTATAAAGATTCTGTTTTAGATCCACAAGGTGAAGCAGTCAAAGGAGCAGTCCATCGTCTTGGCTTTGAAGAAATTTCTGAGATTCGGATCGGAAAATATTTTGAGATTAAGGTTCATCAAACAGCACAGCCAATCGAAACTGTAATTGAAGCAATCTGCGACAAACTACTTGCTAATGTAAATATGGAAACCTATCGCTATGAAATCATGGAGGAAGTATAAGATGAAGTTTGCGGTAATTGTTTTTCCGGGGTCGAATTGTGATATGGATTTACTATGGGCTGTCAAAGATATCTTGGGCGAAGAGGCTGAATATGTTCGGCATGATGCAGATAGTTTAGCAGGGTTCGATGGTGTTTTGATTCCTGGCGGTTTTTCATATGGAGACTATCTAAGATGCGGTGCGATTGCGCGATTTTCAACAATCATTAGTGAAGTGATTCGCCTAGCCGATGAAGGCAAACCAGTTTTTGGAACATGCAATGGCTTCCAAATTTTAACAGAAGCTGGACTTTTGCCAGGTACCTTACTTCGGAATGAGTCCCTACATTTTATTTGTAAAACGGTTCAACTACAAGTCGTTAATAATCAAACGAACTTTACTTCTGAATATCAACTAGATGAGGTGATTCAATTGCCCGTGGCTCATGGGGAAGGAAACTATTATTGTGATGAAGCGACTCTTGAAACATTAAAAGAAAATCAGCAGATCGTTTTTACCTATGCCTATGACAATCCTAATGGTAGCTTAGAAAATATTGCCGGAATCGTTAATGAGAAGGGCAATGTTTTAGGCATGATGCCTCATCCAGAACGCGCAGTCGAAAGCCTATTAGGCTCAGAGGATGGGTTACGTTTTTTCAAATCAATCGTTAAAAACTATGGAAAGGCTAGGGCAAATGCATGATGAAAGCCAAAGAACCTACAGCGCAAGCCATTAAAAGTGAGCGTATCTATTCAGACTGGGGATTGACGGACGAAGAATATCGAAGGATTGAAGAAGATATTCTAGGTCGTATGCCTAATTATACGGAAACTGGATTATTTTCAGTGATGTGGAGTGAACATTGTTCCTATAAAAATTCAAAGCCAGTTTTAAGAAAGTTTCCAACAGAGGGGCCACAAGTTTTGCAGGGACCTGGTGAAGGTGCGGGGATCGTTGATATAGGAGATGGTCAGGCAGTCGTATTTAAAGCAGAAAGTCATAATCATCCGTCTGCTATTGAGCCTTATGAAGGAGCCGCAACAGGCGTTGGCGGAATTATCAGAGATATTTTTAGTATGGGGGCTCGTCCGATTGCACTATTAGATTCATTGCGCTTTGGCGAATTGACAAATGAACGGACAAAATACTTGTTAGAAGAAGTGGTTGCTGGTATTAGTGGTTATGGGAATTGTATCGGTATTCCAACAGTTGGTGGAGAAGTCGCCTTTGATCCATGTTACGAAGGGAATCCGCTAGTCAATGCGATGTGTGTCGGTTTGATTGATCATAAGGATATCCAAAAAGGTCAAGCGAAAGGAGTAGGCAATGCGATCATGTATGTCGGAGCGAAAACAGGACGCGATGGCATTCACGGGGCAACGTTTGCTTCTGAAGAATTTGTTGAAGGGGAAGAGCAACAACGTTCAGCAGTTCAAGTTGGTGATCCTTTTATGGAAAAACTTTTACTGGAAGCCTGTTTGGAATTGATATTGGAACATGCAGATATTTTAGTCGGAATTCAAGATATGGGCGCGGCTGGTCTGGTTTCTTCTAGTGCAGAAATGGCTTCAAAAGCGGGTTCGGGTTTGATTTTAGATTTGGATAATGTGCCGCAAAGGGAAACAGGAATGACACCATATGAAATGATGTTGTCAGAATCACAAGAGCGGATGTTGATTTGTGTTGAGAAAGGACATGAAGCCGAAGTAATCGAACTTTTTCAAAAGTACGAATTAGACGCTGTAACGATTGGTAAAGTAACGGATGATGGCTTGTATCGTTTAAATCATCGTGGCATAGAAGTAGCTAATCTACCCGTTGACGCTTTAGCTGAAGATGCTCCAGTTTATAATAAGGAACGTGTAGAACCAGCAAGGATCAAAACTTTTGCATCTTTAGCAGATTTCCAACCCGAAATAAACGATGGAGCACAAACGTTATTACAACTACTGCAGCAACCTACAATTGCTTCTAAAAAAATGATCTACGAGACGTATGATTCACAGGTTAGAACGAATACCGTCGTTTTGCCAGGAAGTGATGCAGCGGTATTACGGGTTCGTGGTACGCAAAAAGCGTTAGCTATGACAACCGATTGCAATGCACGGTATCTTTATCTAAATCCGGAAATTGGTGGGCAGATCGCAGTAGCAGAAGCTGCTAGAAATATTGTCGCAAGTGGCGGGCAACCTCTAGCAATCACAGATTGCCTAAATTATGGTTCACCGGATAAACCAGAAGGCTTTTGGGAGCTTTGGACTTCAGCCGATGGGATTGCAAAGGCTTGTGAGGTTTTAGCAACACCCGTGATTTCTGGAAATGTTTCTTTATACAATGAAACAAATGGTAAGGCGATTTATCCAACACCTGTCATTGGAATGGTAGGTCTGATTGAAGATTTAGCACACATTACGACGCAAGAATTTAAAGCAGTTGATGATTTAATTTATGTTTTAGGTGAAACAAAAGCCGATTTTAACGGCAGTGAGCTACAAAAAATGACATTAGGTTTAATAGAAGGAAAAATAATGGATTTTGACTTGTTTCAAGAAAAAGAAATCCAGCAATTAGTGTTAGCTGCCATTAAAGCAGGATTGATCGAAAGTGCCCACGATTGTTCGGAAGGTGGATTAGGCGTAGCTTTAGCAGAGGCTGCTTTTAAACAGGGTTTCGGGCTTGAAGTTAAGTTAAAGATGCCTTTGTCATTTCTATTTTCAGAATCTCAATCAAGATTTGTCCTATCAATCAAACCAGAAAAACAAGCTGCGTTTGAAGCTACGATGGACGGAAAAGCCCACCTTGTTGGGAAAGTAACAGATAATGGAGTACTTAAAATTGAAACGCAGGATCAATCAATCGAAGTCTTGACGCAAACAGCCAAAGAGTTGTGGGAGGAAGCAATTCCATGTCTTATGAAGTAAAAAGCTTAAATGAGGAATGTGGTATTTTTGGTATTTGGGGACACCCAGATGCAGCTCGAGTGACCTATTTTGGTTTGCATAGCTTACAGCATCGAGGGCAAGAAGGAGCTGGTATTGTCTCTAATCAAGATGGTAGGCTAAATGGCTATCGAGGACTAGGGTTGTTATCAGAAGTGTTTAAAGATGATCGATCTTTAGCCTCTTTAAGTGGTCATGCCGCAATCGGCCATGTTCGTTATGCTACAGCTGGTAATGGCAGCGTCGATAATATCCAACCGTTTTTATTCAAATTTTATGATGGTGCTTGTGGCTTAGCTCATAATGGTAATTTAACAAATGCAAAAAGCTTGCGAAAAGAATTAGAGCAAAATGGTGCGATCTTTCATTCAAATTCTGATACGGAAATCTTGATGCATTTGATTCGACGTAGTAAACAACCAACATTTATCGATCAGCTAAAAGAAAGTTTACAGACTGTTAAAGGTGGATTTGCTTATCTTTTGATGACTGAAACTGCGATGATAGCGGCTCTTGATCCAAATGCATTTCGACCATTGTCTATTGGTCAAATGAAAAATGGTGCTTATGTCGTCACAAGTGAAACCTGCGCTCTAGAAGTGATCGGTGCTACTTTTGTTCGAGATGTAGGACCGGGAGAATTGATCATTATTGATGATTCTGGGTACAAAATAGAACAGTATACGCAAGAAACGCAATATTCGATTTGCTCAATGGAATACATTTACTTTGCAAGACCTGATTCAAATATTGCAGGAGTAAATGTCCATACTGCACGTAAAAATATGGGGAAACGTTTAGCGCAAGAAGCGCCAGTTGAAGCAGATATGGTAGTAGGAGTCCCGAATTCTTCGCTTTCTGCTGCAAGTGGTTATGCGGAAGCAAGTGGTATTCCTTATGAAATGGGCTTAGTGAAAAATCAATATATCGCGCGAACCTTCATCCAACCTACTCAAGAATTGCGAGAACAAGGGGTCAGAATGAAGCTGTCAGCAGTTCGTGGTGTTGTCGAAGGAAAACGAGTGATCATGGTAGATGATTCAATCGTGCGGGGCACAACTAGTCGTCGGATTGTTCAATTGCTTAAAGATGCTGGGGCAAAAGAAGTTCATGTCCGCATTGCGTCACCTCCATTAAGATTTCCTTGTTTTTATGGGATCGATATTCAAACAAGAAAAGAATTGATTGCGGCCAACCATTCTGTTTCTGAAATAGAACAGCTGATCAAAGCTGATTCGTTAGGCTTTTTAAGTGAGCAAGGACTGATTGATTCAATTGGGTTGAATTATGATGCACCTTATTCTGGACTTTGTATGGCTTATTTTAATGGCGATTATCCAACGCCGTTATATGATTATGAAATGAACTATCAAGCATCATTAAAAGAGAAAATCAGTTTTGCCACATTAAATTGAAGAGTAGAAAATGATTGTAGGAGGAACCATAAATGGGAAATGCCTATACAAAAGCAGGCGTTGATGTTGAAGCAGGCTATGAAGTCGTGGAAAGAATCAAGAAACATGTGAAACGAACCGAACGAATCGGTGTGATGGGGGCGTTAGGTGGTTTTGGTGGTTGTTTTGATTTAAGTGCGGTGGAAGTGAAGGAGCCTGTCTTGGTCTCGGGGACAGATGGTGTGGGAACCAAATTAATGGTGGCGATTCAAGAAAACAAACATGATACGATTGGGATCGATTGTGTGGCGATGTGCGTGAATGATATTGTTGCACAAGGTGCTGAGCCGCTTTATTTTTTAGATTATATTGCGACTGGAAAAAATCGACCAGAAAGATTAGAACAAGTGGTAGCAGGTGTCGCCGAAGGATGCCTTCAAGCGGGTGCTGCTTTGATTGGCGGTGAAACTGCTGAAATGCCTGGCATGTATGGTGAAAATGATTATGACCTAGCAGGATTTGCTGTAGGCATCGCTGAAAAACGGCAATTGATTACAGGTGAAAACATTCGAGAAGGAGACGTTCTTCTTGGCTTATCTTCAAGCGGGATTCATTCAAACGGGTATTCACTCGTGCGGGAAATTTTCTTTAAAACCCATCAATTTACTGGAGAAAGTCTAATTCCGGAGTTAAATGAAAAGCCTTTGGGTTCGGTACTTTTAACGCCAACAAAAATTTATGTTAAATCAGTACTGCCACTAATAAAAAAGGAGTTAGTGAATGGTATTGCTCATATTACTGGTGGTGGTTTTGTTGAAAATATCCCTAGAATGCTTCCAGAAAATCTATCAGCTGAGATACAGCTTGGCAGCTGGCCCGTGCTACCCATTTTTACAACGTTGGAAAAATATGGTCAGATCCCAACAATGGAGATGTATGAAATTTTCAATATGGGAATTGGGATGGTTTTAGCTGTTTCGCCTGAAAAAGTTAGTGTTGTTCAAACGATTTTAAATGAACTAGATGAGTCAAGTCATATTATTGGAAAAATCACTAAAAAAGCGAAACAAGCTGTTGTTTTTAAAGAGGTGTAAAGATGAAGTTAGCGATATTTGCCTCAGGTAATGGAAGTAATTTTCAAGCGATCGCTGAAGCTGTAGCAGCTGGAGAAATCGAGGCAGAAATCACTTTATTATTTTGTGACAAAAAAGATGCTTATGTTGTTCAGCGAGCAAGAGCCATGTCGATTCCAGTGATTTCATTTGCACCAAAAGATTTTGAGTCAAAAGCCATGTATGAAGCAGAGATTCTTCATTTACTTGAGGAAGAACAAATAGATTTGGTCGTTTTAGCAGGCTATATGAGAATCATTGGACCGACTTTGTTAGAAGTTTTTTCAAAGCGAATGATCAATATTCATCCATCGTTATTACCTGAATTCCCTGGTTTACACGGAATCAGAGATGCCTTTCTTGCAGAAGTGCCAGAAACGGGTGTAACAATTCATTATGTCGATGACGGTGTTGATACTGGTCCAATTATAGCGCAAGAAAAAGTCAGGATCACTTCTTTTGACACACTTGATTCTTTAGAAAAAAAAATCCATACTATAGAGCATAAGCTATTTCCCAGTGTTTTGGCCCAACTTATTAAAACCCAGCAAGGAGAGAGTCATTGATGATAAAGAAAAGAGCGTTGATCAGTGTTTCAGATAAAGCAGGTGTCATTGCATTTGCTAAAGGATTGGTGGAACAAGGTGTTGAGATTATTTCGACAGGTGGGACCAAAGCGGTGCTTGAGCAAGCCGGGGTTTCAACAATCGGTATTGAAGAAATAACAGATTTCCCCGAGATGATGGATGGGCGTGTAAAAACATTACATCCAAAGATTCATGGTGGTTTATTAGGTCGCCGTGATCTGAGTCATCACATGGAAGCGATGGAAGCGCATGGCATTCAGCCAATCGATTTTGTTTGTGTAAATCTTTATCCATTTAAAGAAACAATTTTGAAAGAAGATGTAACACGAGAAGAAGCGATTGAAAATATTGATATTGGCGGACCAAGCATGTTGAGAAGTGCTGCAAAAAATCATCAATTTGTGACGGTGGTCGTAGATCCAAAAGATTATGAACAAGTCTTACTAGAGCTTTCTGAAAATGGCGAAACAACCCTCGCAACAAGGCAAAAGCTGGCAGCAAAAGTGTTTCGTCACACAGCAGCCTATGATGCGTTAATTGCCAATTATTTGACGGAGGCTGTTGGTGAAAAAGAAACTGAAACATTGACCCTTACGTATGAGTTAAAGCAGGAATTGCGTTATGGCGAAAATAGTCACCAACAAGCGGCTTTTTATCAAAATGCACTACCCGTTTCGTTTTCAATTGCCAGTGCTAAACAACTTCACGGTAAAGAATTATCTTATAATAATATTAAAGATGCTGATGCAGCTATTCGCATCTCTAGAGAATTTGATCAACCAGCTGTCGTAGCAGTCAAACATATGAACCCTTGCGGTGTTGGCGTTGGAGAAACAATCAACGAAGCGTATCAATCTGCTTATGAAGCAGATCCAGTTTCGATTTTTGGTGGTATCATTGTGTTGAATCGTGAAGTAGATGTACAAACGGCTGAAAAAATGCATAAATTATTTCTAGAAATTATTATTGCGCCGAGCTTTTCAGACGAAGCCTTTAGTGTTTTAAGTAGCAAAAAGAACCTTCGCTTAATGACATTAGATTTTTCAGCAAAAGATCAAGCTATCGAAAACGAATTTGTTTCAGTTTTAGGTGGATTGCTAGTTCAAAATCAAGATATCGTTCAAGAACAAGCAAAAAACTGGAAAGTAGTAACTAAACGTCAACCAACTAGTGAAGAATTAAAAGCACTAGAATTCGCTTGGAAAACAGTCAAGCATGTAAAAAGCAATGCCATTGTTGTTGCAAATAGTCATCAAACATTAGGGATCGGAGCAGGACAAATGAATCGCGTTGGGTCGGTTCAAATTGCGATCGATCAAGCTGGGACTAAAGTTGATCAGGCAGTGTTAGGGAGTGATGCTTTTTTCCCAATGAGCGATAGTGTTGAGTATGCAGGTAAGCATGGGATAAAAGCAATTATTCAACCAGGTGGCAGTATAAAGGATCAAGAATCGATCGAGATGGCAGATAAATATGGTATTACGATGGTCTTTACTGATAGTAGACACTTTAGACATTAAAAGGAGAATTCAATGGGATTAACGATTTTAGTCATTGGAAGTGGCGGCAGAGAACACACAATTGCGCAAAAGCTGATTCAAAGTCCGAAAGTTACAACCGTATTTTGTGCTAAGGGCAATGCTGGAATGAAAAAAGATGGCATTCAAATAGTAGATATTGCAGAAGATGATCACGCGAGCTTAATTCAATTTGCAAAAGAAAATAATGTAGACTGGACATTTGTCGGTCCTGAAATACCATTACTAAATGGTATCGTGGATGATTTTTCAGCTAGTGGTTTAAAGGCATTTGGTCCACTTAAAGCCGCAGCTTTTATCGAAGGTTCTAAAGATTTTGCCAAAACAATCATGAATAAATACAATATACCAACAGCAGCCCATCGAACGTTCTTTGATTTTGCGAAAGCTCAAGCCTACGTCCTTGAACAAGGAGCACCAATTGTTATTAAAGCGGATGGTTTAGCAGCTGGCAAAGGCGTTGTAGTAGCTGAGACAGTCGAAGTAGCCATTGAAGCTTTAAAAGAGATGCTGGAAGAAAATAAGTTTGGTTCAAGTGGTGCCAAAGTTGTCATTGAAGAGTTTTTAGCTGGAGAAGAATTTTCTTTATTGGCTTTTGTTCGAAATCAAGAAGTTTATCCGATGGTGATTGCTCAAGATCATAAACGAGCCTATGAAAATGATCTTGGTCCGAACACGGGCGGGATGGGCGCTTATAGCCCTGTACCACAAATTTCTGATGAGTTAGTTGCAGAAGCAATTGCAACGATTCTAAAACCGACAGCCCAAGGGATGGTAGCTGAAGACAGAGCATTTACAGGAATTTTATATGCTGGCTTGATTGCTACCCAGACGGGACCAAAGGTGATTGAATTTAACGCTCGTTTTGGTGATCCAGAAACGCAGGTTGTCCTACAACGTTTAGAAAGCGATTTTGCCCAAGTCATCGATGATTTAGTAAATGGTAAGCAACCAAATATTAAATGGAAACAAACAGGATACAGTTTAGGTGTAGTAGTCGCAGCAAATGGCTATCCTAATAAGTATGAAAAAAATCATCTGATTCCTGACTTTTCCACTATTGAAACGGAACAAGTTTATTATGCAGGAGTAAAAGAAGAAGGCAGTCAGCTCATTTCAAATGGCGGACGAATTTACCTTGTTGAAGCTAGTGGAGAAACCTTGAAGCAAGCACAAGAGGCAGTATACAAGGTTTTGGATACAGTTGATACTACGGGGACCTTTTATCGGGATGACATTGGATTCAAAGGGATCAATCCAGCAGGTTAAGGTGGCAATTGGAAGATACTGACTTTTTTACACTGTATATTCGGTTTTTAAGTGACGTTATTAAAACTCTTTGAGCTTTAGTAACGTTACTTCTTTTTTGTTACCTAAAATTCACCTAACTAAAAGAGCAACAATCGCAAAATGCCCTTCACACTAAAATTCTGTATGATATAATCATCTGGAAGGGAAGTTGAACAATGAAAAATAAAGTGAAAAAAGACATAGCATTTTCAGTTACAGATGTGAAGCAATCTCCTATGACGATTTTTGAAACAGCAAAAGAAACGAATTCCGGCGTGTATATTTATAATAGAAAAAAAGTTGCTGGTGTCATGTTGAGTGTTGAACAATACGAAGCATTGATCAAGAAAAAAAAAGCTGAACAAGGTCAAGAGGTAAAAATCTCAGAATTAAATCAAGAGATCCGTCAAAAAATTGCTTTTGGGTCCCTAATATCTTCTAAAAATCTAGATGATCAATTAGTTTCACTAGGCTTTATTACTCGGAAAATCGAAGTAGACGACTATAGTGAAATGATGAATGAATTGAATGAAACTGGAAAAATCGAGTATCAGTTACAGAAAAAAGAAGACCGGACCAATATTTTTGCTGAGGTGATTGGAGAACAAAGTAATCAATCCCATTTATCAGATAAAATAATTGTGAAAAAAATTCATCTTAGAATGGATTAAATGACTGATCAATCTTATTAGATGAGGTGGGCTTTGAATATGACTCGCAGAGTTATGTCCAAAGCCCACCTCATTTTTTTTAATACTAGATTAATTGAAATCAACCATATGATGACGATAGCGTTTAGGTAAATGTGACAACTGAGCTCGTTCGTTTTTTCGTTCTTGAATGGTAATGGCTTGTAGGAACGAACGCCAATAATCTTGGATTTCTTGTTCACTCTCTTTTGTATGAAAAGTTGGAGGCTCACTGTTTTCAATGAAACTAATTTCTCCATGTTCAATAATACCAAGTAAACGATGTGTTTCGTCATAGATCATAATCATTTCTTGCGGATATCGTTTGGCAAAATGGGGACATAGGTAAGGCAATGAAAAATGTTTTGGCGCAATCGTGCTATAAAGTAGCTCTCCTATGTATTCAAAACGAATAAATCCTGTGAACAAGTGAACTTCACCAAAAAGAGACTTTAAGGCATTTTGTAAGGCTAAAATAGATGGATGTCCAAGATGATTTAACAGCAAGTCTTTTGATTCTAGAGCAATTTGAATCGCATCAAGTAAAAATCGTTCTTTTTCTTTTAAGGAACAATAAAACCCATCAATAATAAACTGACTATTTTCTTGTCTCAAGCGAGTAAGTAGCCGTTTGTACATTTTATGAGCCAAAGCTGTATCGGTTGAGATCCAATGACTGAGAAACAAACTTTCAACAGCAGTATCCGGGGTTAAAATAATTTCTGGGAACTGTCTTTTTTTAAAAGCATGATAGACAATTGTTAAAAATCCATGAAAACTGCCGTCATACTCCCAAACTTCAGTTGTTTTTTCAATTTGCATAACGAGCTTCCTTTCGTTTCGTTGTTTCAAACCGTTCTACGTCAAATAAAGTGAGTTGTTCTTGCCTTGACTGGCTGTTGACCTGTTTTAATGTTTCGTATTGGCGAGATGAAATTAGGGAAGCGATGACCCATTCAGGATCATGAATAAGCCCAGCCTGGCGAGTACCGTTACAGCTGACGAAATATTGTGCTCGTTTAATCACGACACCTAATTTTTTTAAATCAGAGAGATGCAATTGATAATATTTCCGCGCTTTTAGAATATTAAGAGCACTTTTAGGACCGATTCCAGGAATCCGTAGCAATTGGTCATATGAGGCTGTTTGGACATCAATCGGAAATTGCTCATAATGCTGAACGGCCCAATTGGCTTTGGGATCAAGATATAAATTAAAATTTGGTTTATCTTCAGACAAGATTTCATCTGCAGAAAATCGGTAGAAACGCAGGAGCCAGTCCGCTTGATACAGACGGTGCTCTCGTAATAAAGGTGGGTCAGTTGTGATTGCTGGTAATAAGGAATCTTGATTTACCGGAATGTACGCTGAGTAATAGACTCTTTTTAATTCGTATTTTTGATAAAGAGTTTCCGCAATTTTGACAATAGCATGATCACTTTCTGGTGATGCCCCAATAATCATCTGAGTGGATTGACCTGCGGGGACAAAGCTTGCTTGTTTTCTTAAAGCTGGAACTTGAGCTAATTCATGTTTTTTCTGTGTGATTTGTTTCATTGGCTTGTATAAGGCAAATGGCTCCTTATCCGGTGCTAACAGTTTCAAACTTTCTCTTGAGGGTAGCTCTACATTAATGCTCATTCGATCGGCCAAATACCCTAATTCTTCAATTAGCTTTTCATCTGCTCCAGGAATTGCTTTGACATGGATGTAACCTTTAAAGCCTTTTTCGTAACGCAAAATCTTTAACGTTTTGATTAATAATTCACTTGTGTAATCAACATTTTTAATGATAGCCGAACTTAAGAAAAGCCCTTCAATATAGTTACGCATATAAAAATCCATGGTTAAGTCTGCAACCTCTTGTGGCGTAAAGGTTGCTCTGGGAATCGTATTGGATTTTCTATTGATACAGTAATGACAGTCAAAAATACATGCGTTTGTGAAAAGTAGTTTCAAAAGTGAAACACAACGTCCGTCACTTGTGAAAGAATGGCAAATACCGGCGGTTGAAGTGCTACCTACAGTTCCGTTTCGTGTATTATCAGTAACACCACTACTTGAGCATGAAACATCATATTTTGCAGATTCAGCAAGAATCTCTATTTTTTTAGCTAGCTCCATTTTAACCCTCTTTTCTAATCCGCAATCGAACGTACGTTCTTATTTTAGCAAGAGAGTTAAATTTTGTCAAAGATGTAAAAAATAGGCTGTCAACCAAAAGTGATTTTCACTTTTGGTTGACAGCCTAAATGCAAATAAATAGCTACTATTTTTTTATATCTAAATATCGTTCTAAATAATCGGCTAAGCCATCTTCATCATTGGTTTTCTCAGTGATATCATTGGCTACGGACTTGATTTGATCAGTGGCATTTTTCATTGCAACGCCCCAACCAACATAATCCAACATCTCTTCATCATTATGTTCATCACCAAATGCGATAATGTCTGAACGCTTCACGTTTAGGTATTTAGCAACTTGTTCCACGCCTTTTGCTTTTTGGATACCTTTAGAAACGATCTCTAAAATAGGTGTTGGTCCGCCCCAAGTTCGGACATCAACATAATCACCATATTGCTTTATCAAAGAATCTGAGACAAGTGCAGCCTGATCTTTTGATGTCCGAACCATCATAGAAGTCGGATCGGTAATCAAATTTTTAGCAGTCAATAGGTTGTTTTCGGTTGCTTCTGATGCAAAAAAAGCTGAATCGAAGTAATCTAAACTATCAATATAAAACGTTTCTTTATTTTCTGCAGCAACAAAATCAAGATTTAACGCTTTTTTTTGAGCTAAAATATCAAATACTAAATCTCGCTGGATCCCAGTTTCCAATTCATCTGCCCATTGTTTTTCAGGCATATGAACGAGAGCGCCATTGAAATTGACCATTGGTGTAGCTAGGCCTAATTGGCGGTAAAATTGACCGCTCATTCGATAAGGACGACCAGTGACTATGCTGACATAATGACCATGCGCCATCGCATTTTTTAAAGCTTTTTCAGTTGTTGCACTAATTAAAGATTGTGCATTTAATGTTGTACCATCTAAGTCGATTGCAATTAATTTTTTCAAAATCGTTCCTCCCGGAAAGTTTTCTTTAACTAAGTCTAGCATAAAATAGCAGAATGACAAGTTTTCAAGAAAATGTTTGAAAATAAATTCTTTGTGATACACTAAATGAAAAAAGGGCGGTGAAATACTTGGTTCAAACGTATCGTTGGTCAATTCGGATCGTAACTCTCTTTTATTGTGTGTATATGCTATTTTTTGCTAAAATGTACCATTTCATGGCTTTGAATGTTTTGTTGGCTTATATTCCGCTTGAAATTAGTTTTCATTTTAAACAAGTAGGAAGGCGAATGTTTCTCCTTTTAGGCTCGTTTTGGCTATTATTTTATCCAAATGCACCTTATTTATTTACGGACTTTTTTCATTTAGAACGGTTATCGATCTATCAAGGAATGAATCAGATATTTGGTCAGTCACTTTCTGATTGGTTATCGTTTAGTTTATTGACGATTGGAATTTGTGTCTATGGATTTTTAGGGATGGCGACCGTTATTACAGTAATTAATGAAAGTTTTCAAAGAAATATCTTAAAGAAAAAATGGCAAGGACTACTCTTGATTGTGTTGATCAATATCTTGTCTAGTTTAGCTATTTTTGTTGGACGATTTGATCGCTTACATAGTGTTCATGTATTTACGAAACCAGTCCAAACCATCCAACTTATTTTTTTTGATTGGTCAGTGAATAAAGTCTTGTTTATTCTGTTACTTACAATGATGCAGCTTATTTTACTTGCTTCGATTGCTGGATTAAAAGGGTTGGAGCTGGTGGACGAACAAGAAAAGTCGTATTGACAGTGTGTGAGGAAATTGTTACTCTTTAACTAAGTGTGTTTGGAAATAATCGAAGAGGAGTTATAAATATGAAAAAGTGGCAAAGCTCTTTGTTAACTATTTTATTTACTATTGGGGGAATTAGCATTGGCGTGGCCTTGGTTGACAATGTTGCTAATGCGGAAACAATCAACGGAGCAGGTGATCAGAAGGGAACGCTTGAACAGCCGTTGGCAGAGGGGAACATTCCCATTCAAATTTTAGGGATCAATGATTTTCACGGTGCCTTGAATACAACGGGTTCTTTTTTTGATGATGAAGGAAAGAAAACAGCGAATGCTGGGACGGCGCCTTTATTAGCCGGTTATTTGAATCAAGCGCAGGAACAATTTAAAAACGCTAACAAAAATGCTCAAACAGTGCGTGTTCATGCTGGTGATATGGTCGGGGCAAGTCCTGCAAGCTCGGGGCTGCTTCAAGATGAACCAACGATTAAAGTGTTGAATCAAATGGATTTTGCGGTTGGGACTATTGGAAATCACGAATTTGATGAAGGGCTCCAAGAATTTAATCGCATCATGATTGGTGAAAAACCTCTTAATGATCCATATGGTATTTTAGCTGCATATCCAAGAGAAGCCTCAAAAACTGAAATCGTGATTGGTAATGTTGTCAAAAAAGGAACGGAAGAAATTCCTTTTGGCTGGAAACCCTATACAGTCAAAGAGGTTGGAACAGCAACAAATAAAGTGAAAGTTGGTTTTATCGGGGTGGTTACATCTGAAATTCCTAACTTAGTTTTAAAAGAACATTATGAAGCATATGACTTTTTAGATGAAGCTGAAACTATTGCTTATTACTCCAATATATTACAAGCAGAAGGTGTGAAGGCGATCGTAGTCTTGGCTCATATCCCTGCAACAAGTAAGGCGGATAAAGTGAATGGAGAAGCCGCAGAAATCATGGCATCAGTGGATAAACTTTATCCAGAGAATAGTGTAGATGCTTTTTTTGCAGCACATAACCATCAATATACCAACGGTGTTGTGAATAAGACGAGAGTGGTTCAGTCTACAGCGCAAGGAAAAGGATATATTGATCTGCAAGGGACGCTCGATCCAAAAACCAATGATTTTGTGGAGACACCTAAAGCCAAAGTTCTACCAGTTGATCCAGCAGCTAAGGATGTGCCAAAAGTTGATTCAAAGGTTGAAGCAACTGTGAAAGATGCTGAAGCACGTGTGGCACAGGTGACGAACAAAAAAATTGGGACAGCAAAAGAAACAGGTGGAATCACTCGAGAAGTCAACGACTCGAAAGAATCTCCTCTTGGTAATTTGATTACGGATGGACAAGTTGCAATGGCGAAAATCCAAGGGATCGATGCTGATTTTGCGATGACGAACAACGGTGGCATTCGTGCTGATTTAGCGGTTGAAGCGAATCGTGATATTACGTGGGGAGCAGCTCAAGCCGTACAACCATTTGGTAATATTATGCAGGTGGTTGAGATGACCGGTGCCCAAATTGAACAAGTGTTAAACGAACAATATGATGAAGAAGAACGCTACTTTTTACAAATTTCTGGATTAAGTTATACGTATACTGCAACAACAGATAAGAATCAACCATTCAAAGTTCATGAGATGCATAAAAAAGATGGCACGCCAATTCAGGCGGATGCTCCTTATTTAGTTGTCATCAATGACTTTTTATTTGGTGGAGGGGATGGTTTCTCTGGCTTTACTGGAGCGAAGTTGATCAATGCGATTCAACCAGATACCGAAACGTTCATTGGATATATTGAAGGGAAGGAAGCCGCTGGAGAATTAATTGAAGCTTCTGTTGAAAATCGTAAAAAATTAGTGGATCCGACAACACCACCTGATCCAGAAGTTCCAGCTCCAAATGAAGGTGAAGAGAAAATAAAAAAAGCAACGATTTTTGATCCTTTATACGAAGATGATGAACTTTTGAGAGGTGTTACGCTACCAAATGCAACAATTGTACTCTATGATGGCGAAATTCCTCAAATGAACACAAGAACAGCGGAGCTTCCAGAAGGAGACTTAGTCGGTCAAGCTGATTCACAAGGCCTTATCAAAATGAATGTGACCTCATTAAAAATTAAAGGCAAAAAGAAACTAACAGCTGTCGTGCTAGATACAGAAAAAAATCAGGTTGTTTTTCCAATCGAAATTTTACCTAAGAAAGACGTTATCAGCGAAGGGACAAATACCAAAGAGCTTGTTGAGGCAGCTTCTAAAAAAGAATTACCAAAAACGGGAGAACGATCAGAAAACCGTTCAGTTCTATTCGGAGTAATCGCTATTAGCACAAATATTGTTGTGTTGATTAAGAGAAAAATGTTATAAAACAAAAACCTTACAGTCGCTGAGTAATCATCACGACTGTAAGGTTTTTTTATAAATTTTATTCAAAATAGCTAAACACGAACATTAAGAAAAGATATTAGCGTTAAAGTTAATAATTTGTTGAAATGGTCACCTCGCTAACGTATACTTTATAAGTATTCATCAGGAAAGCGGAACAAGCACTTATTAATTTATAACGTTAAACACACTCTTGATGAAATTTTTGGGTAAAAAGGGAGCGAGACAACTTTATGGAAAAGTTTTTCAAATTAAAGGAAAACAAAACGACAATCTCAACTGAAATGGTGGCAGGTGTAACAACATTTTTTGCAATGAGTTATATCTTATTCGTTAATCCTTCGATTCTATCTCAAACAGGAATGCCGTTTCAAGCAGTATTTTTAGCAACGATCATTGCATCGATTATTGGAACGTTGATCATGGGACTTTTTGCAAATGTTCCTTATGCACAAGCTCCTGGAATGGGGTTAAATGCATTTTTCACGTTTACGGTAGTTTTTGGATTAGGCTATACATGGCAGCAAGCTTTAGCGATGGTCTTTATCTGCGGATTGATCAATGTGTTGATCACTGTTACAAAAATTCGTAAATTGATCATTAACGCTATCCCAGAAAGTATGCAACATGCAATTGGTGGCGGGATTGGAATTTTTGTTGCCTATGTTGGGATCAAAAATGCAAAGCTGTTAGATTTCACAGTACAATCTGAGCCAGTCAATGGAATGGTTAATGGTGATAGTGTGGTTCCAGCTTTAGGGAACTTTAATAATCCAGAAATTATATTAGCTGTGATTGGTTTAGTCTTAATGACGATCTTGGTCGTTTTAAATGTTCGTGGTGCTATTTTGATTGGGATTGTGGCGACAACGATCATTGCAATACCAATGGGCGTTGTTGATTTATCAGCAATTGATTGGCAAGCAAATTCGTTGGGAAGTTCTATTGGCGAATTAGGAACTACTTTTGGTGCAGCCTTTGGAGCGGATGGAATGCAGTCATTGTTTAGCGATGCCTCGAAAATTCCCCAAGTTTTGATGACGGTCATCGCGTTTAGCTTATCAGATACATTTGATACGATCGGTACCTTTATTGGAACCGGACGTCGGACTGGTATTTTCTCTAAAGAGGATGAATTAGCTTTAGAAGATAGTAAAGGTTTTTCAACAAAAATGGATAAAGCGTTATTTGCAGATGCAATCGCAACGTCGATTGGTGCAGTTTTTGGAACCTCTAATACAACAACTTACGTAGAAAGTGCTGCAGGGATCGGAGCTGGCGGACGAACTGGTTTGACTTCAGTTGTGGTAGCAGGATTATTTGCATTAAGTAGTTTATTTTCACCGCTGATTGCAATTGTTCCAGCACAAGCAACAGCACCTGCTTTGATTTTAGTCGGTGTGATGATGTTGGCATCATTTAAGGATATTGAATGGACCAATTTAGAAGAAGCTGTGCCAGCATTTTTTGCCTCTATTTTTATGGGCTTATGTTACAGTATTTCTTATGGGATTGCAGCTGGCTTCATTTTTTATGCAGTAGTAAAAGTAGCAAAAGGAAAATTTAATGAAGTTTCGCCCATTCTTTGGGTCGTTAATGCTCTGTTTATCTTAAACTTTGTTATTTTGGCGATTCTATAAAAGAGGTTTTTAATAAAAAGGTCTAGCTGTCTTTTAGGCAGTTGGACTTTTTTATTTTGTTTAACAGAAAAATTTTTTGAGAGATTACAAAATTTGGAGTATAGTTAATAGTGAAGAACTTGTGAGGTGTACGTTATTATGAGAATTGAGTGGAAAAAGAATTTAATGGTTGCTTGGTTAGGTTGTTTTTTTACGGGTGCGAGTATTAGTTTGGTGATGCCTTTTATCCCTGTTTATGTTGAACAGTTAGGGACACCGAAGAGTCAAGTTGAGCTTTTTTCAGGACTTGCGATAGCCGTTACAGCCTTTGCCGCTGCAATTGTAGCGCCAATCTGGGGGAATCTGGCAGATAGAAAAGGGCGCAAAGTGATGATGATTCGAGCGGCAGCTGGGATGACGATTACGATGGGGTCTTTAGCTTTTGTGCCAAACGTTTATTGGTTGCTCATTATGCGTTTTTTTAACGGGATTCTATCTGGCTATATTCCCAATGCGACAGCTATGATTGCCTCCCAAGCGCCTAAAGAAAAAAGTGGTTGGGCTTTAGGAACGTTGTCAACAGGTGCCATCGCAGGGAATTTGATTGGACCTTCGATCGGTGGTGCTTTAGCACAATGGTTTGGAATGGAAAATGTATTCATCATTACTGGGATCGTACTATTAATTACAACATTACTGACAATTTTTATGGTAAAAGAAGATTTTCAGCCAGTGGAGAAGAAAGATCTGTTGAGTACAAAAGATATTTTTTCAAAGATGGATCATGTGTCTATTTTGATTGGGTTATTCGTCACAACGTTGATTTTGCAAATTGGTGTGACAAGTATCAGCCCGATTTTAACCTTATATATCCGTTCATTGAGCCATGATACAGGTAATATTTTGTTTATCAGTGGTCTGATTGTTTCGGTAGCTGGTGTATCGGCAGTCATCTCTTCACCCGTTTTAGGGAAGCTTGGGGATAAAATCGGAAATCATAAAGTTTTGTTGGCGGGATTGATGCTATCGATGATTTGTTATATTCCGATGGCTTTTGTTAAGACACCGTTTCAGCTAGGTTTACTACGCTTTTTTCTAGGCTTTTCAACGGGTGCTTTGATGCCATCGATCAATACGTTGATTAGTAAAATCACACCATCAGAGGGTGTCAGCAGAATTTACAGTTACAATCAAATGTTTAGTAATTTTGGGCAGGTTTTAGGTCCAATGATCGGATCGACCGTGGCTCATGGTTTTGGTTATAGTGCCGTATTTATTGTCACAGCTTGTTTTGTTTTAGGAAATATTTGCCTTTCTTTATTCAATTTTCGCAAAATTTTAAATAAAAGACTCTAAACAGTTGAAAACATAAAAAAACCAGTTACAATGTTTGTAGTAACTGGTTTTTTTATAAAGATGATTTTCAAGTAATAAATGGTGAGACGATTACTTTAAAAAAAGCAGATGTCTCATTTGCAAAGTTATTGAGCACTTTTAGTGGTTTCTTTTTTTGGTAAAGCGAATTGACCAATCAATAAGATAATCACACCGGTAATCAATGACATAATCGTTGTCAGCATAAAATCGTAAGACCCGCCGTTTAAGGCACCGCCGATATAACCGACCACTTGTCCTAGTAAAAAGGACCACAACAATACAAGAATGTAACGCATGGATTGCACCTCTTTTCTAGCTATAGTTTAGCACAATTTTTGTAAATGTAAAGAAATTGAAAGTTACATTTTTGAATCAAAACCATCATACATATAAGGAGATGTCTTATGCCTTTTCCACAACTATATACAATTACTTCTTACTCATTACTTTCCAGTACTATTCGTATTCAAGAATTAGTGCAACAAGCCAAAAAATTAGGCTATACAACTTTAGGGATTACGGATATTAATGTACTTCATGGCGCGATTGAATTTTTTGAGGCCTGCAAAAAAGAAGCAATCAAACCAATCATCGGGTTAACATTAGAATATACTCCTCAAAAATCGGAGCAGCCTGCTCAATTGTTATTATATGCCAAAGATCTTCAAGGATATCAAAATTTGATGCGGATTTCTACTGCCAAAATGAACAGCGAAAGAGTTTTCTATTTAGAAGGAGTCAAGGAGTATTTGAATCATCTATACGCCGTGATGCCGTCTGATAAAGGAGAGGTTGCTTTTGCCTTAAAGCGAAGTGAAGCAGAAGCAGCTGAAAGCTTAGAACAGCTAGCAGAATTTTTTGATCCATCATCTTTTTTTGCAGGAGCTTCATTTACGTGTAACCTGGAAACCGATCCAGCTTTGTTTCAATTTTATGAAACAAAGAAACAACCACTTGTAGCATTACAAGAAACCCGCTATCTAAATCGCGAGGATGGATTTGCCTTGAAGGTGTTGGCTCATATCGATGAAGGGCAACAAATGAACTTGAATGCAGAAGAAACCGAAATTGAAGGGCCCTATTATCTAAGAAGTCAGACGGATGCTGCAAAACAATTACTTGTAAAAGTCAATGAACAAGCAGTGCGTAATGCAGAACTGTTAGCTGATGATTGTACTTTAGAAATCCCGTTACATCAACGATTACTGCCGCATTATCCGATTCCAGATGGTAAAGAGGCAGGGGCGTTTTTAAAAGAACTATGTGTACAAAAATTACCTGAACGCATCCCAACTGTTACGATTGAGTATGAAAAACGCTTGGCAAAAGAGTTAGATATCATCCATACAATGGGATTTGATGATTATTTTTTGATTGTTTGGGATGTTATGGCTTTTGCCCATGAAAGAAAGATCGTAACGGGAGCCGGACGTGGTTCAGCTGCAGGATCTTTGGTTTCTTACGTTTTATCGATTACGGATGTAGATCCAATCAAATATGATTTACTATTTGAACGTTTTTTAAATCCTGAAAGACACTCGATGCCCGATATAGATTTAGATATTCCAGATAATCGACGTGAAGAAGTCTTGCAATATGTTCGAGAAAAATATGGGCACTATCATATGGCGCAGATTGCTACTTTCGGGACTATGGCCGCAAAAATGGTTTTAAGAGATGTAGCTAGAGTATTTGGCTTATCGCAAAGTGAATCTAATCGTTGGTCTAGTGCTGTTCCCAGTGCTCTGAAAATGACCTTGGAAACAGCTTATGCAGATTCGAAAAAATTAGTAGAGCTGGTGAATTCTTCTGAAACAAATCGCCTTTTATATGATACTGCTGTTCGGTTAGAAGGATTACCACGGCACGTGTCGACTCATGCGGCGGGTGTAGTGATCAGTGATCTTGATCTGCTAGATATTGTGCCTTTACAGCCGGGTTCAAATGATATCTTCTTGACGCAATTTACGATGAATGATGTGGAAAAAATTGGCTTACTAAAAATGGATTTTTTAGGCTTGCGAAATCTATCGATCATTGATGATACGATCAAGTCAATTAAACGAGTCTACAAAAAAGAAGTGATTTTAAACCAAATTCCATTGGATGATGAATTGACCTTAGCCTTATTTAGACGTGGGGAGACTAGTGGTGTTTTTCAATTTGAATCAGCGGGGATAAGAAACGTTTTAAGAAAATTAGGTCCGACAAGTATTGAAGATATTGCGGCGGTCAACGCTTTATATCGGCCAGGTCCAATGCAAAATATCGATTTGTTTGTCCGGAGAAAAAAAGGGCAGGAACCAATCGAGTATCCTGATGCCGTTTTAGAACCGATTTTGAAGAATACGTACGGTGTGATCGTCTATCAAGAGCAGATTATTCAAGTTGCTTCTACTATGGCTGGTTTTAGTCTGGGTCAGGCTGATATTTTAAGGCGTGCGGTCAGTAAAAAGAAAAAAGATGTACTAGATGAGGAACGAAAGCACTTTGTTGAAGGAGCTATGAAACAAGGACATAGCGAAGCTGTAGCAACAACGATTTATGATTATATCGAACGGTTTGCCAATTATGGATTTAACCGATCTCATGCTTTTGCTTATTCTTTTATTGGGTTTCAAATGGCCTATTTAAAAGTTCATTTTCCGGGTGCTTTTTATGCGGCGATTCTCCATTCAGTAAGACATAACCCAACAAAAATCAAAGAGTACATTGGGGAAGCGCGTAAAAATAAAATGACGATTATGCAACCTGCAATCAATTCTAGTCAATATAGTTTCTATCTAGATAATGATGATCAAATCATGTTTGGTTTTAGCTCATTAAAAGGAATTCGTAGAGATTTCATCCAAAACATCCTTGATGAACGAAAAGAGCGTGGACCATTCAAAACCTTCGATCAATTTTTATTACGTATCGATCGCAAATGGTTGAAAGCCGAAAATATTCAACCATTAATCGCGATTGGCGCCTTTGATGAACTTCAGCCTAATCGCCGTCAGCTGTCTGTTAGTTTAGATAGTGAAATCCAAAATATCATTTATAGCGGTGGCAGCATGAATCTATTGGAAGACACCTTGAAACTAAAAGAAGTAGAAATTGCAGACTATACTTTAGAAGAAAAATTAGAACAAGAAGAACAATATTTAGGGGTTTATTTATCTGGACATCCAACTGAGGAATTCAAAAAAACACGATTGACGAAGCAGGTCATGCTCGTAAGTGATGTTGTTGAAAAACAAACCGCTCGTTTGTTGATTTATGTGAAAGATATTCGAGTGATCCGAACGAAAAAAGGAGAACAAATGGCTTTTGTTGAAGGAGATGATTTAACTGGATCACTCTCTTTGACTCTTTTTCCAACCGTTTTCAGAACGTTGCGTCAAAATGTTGAAAAAAATCAAGTTTATTTCGTAGAAGGCAAAATAGAAAAAAGTAACTACAACCAAGAATTACAATTATTGGTCAATCAGATTGAAAAGGCAAGTGATATTGAAAACAGTATTAGTGCAACAACTTGTTACCTGAAAATAATTGCTGAAAAAGATCAAAAAAACGTGTTACAAAGTATTCGGGAAGTCATTCAAAAACATAAAGGTAATACACCAGTGATTATTTATTTTGAAAAAAACGGGAAGAAATTAGTCTTAGGAGAAGAGAATTGGCTAGCTGATACAGTGGCGGCAAAAGAAGAGCTGGAAGCAATCTTAGGTGCTCAAAATGTTGTTTTCAAATGATTTACGGTAAAAAATACTAATTGTTTTCATCTTTTTTCAATTATTTCTTCTTAAATCAAGACTTTTTGCACTATTAATGGTAAAATGAGTGACGTAATATTTTTGAGTAATGAATAACTGTGGCAAAAATTGTTACAGCTTAAAAGTATATTATATGAGGTGAAAGAACGAATGAAACGTATCGGTATTTTAACCAGTGGGGGAGACGCCCCAGGAATGAACGCTGCAATTCGTGCAGTGGTACGTAAAGGGATTTTTGACGGAATCGAAGTTTATGGAATCAACTACGGTTTTGCAGGTTTGGTAGCAGGTGACATCCGTCGTTTAGACATTGCTGATGTCGGTGACAAGATTCAACGTGGAGGAACATTCTTATACTCTGCGCGTTATCCAGAATTTGCAACAGAAGAAGGACAATTAAAAGGAATCGAACAATTGAAAAAATTCGGTATCGAAGGTGTAGTTGTTATCGGTGGGGACGGTTCTTATCATGGTGCAATGGCACTAACAAAACGTGGTTTCCCAGCTGTAGGAATTCCAGGAACAATTGACAATGATATTCCAGGGACTGATTTCACAATTGGTTTTGATACAGCGATCAACACAGTATTAGAATCGATCGACCGTATTCGTGATACTGCAACTTCACACGTTCGGACATTTGTTATTGAAGTAATGGGACGTGGTGCAGGCGATATCGCTCTTTGGTCAGGTGTAGCAGGTGGTGCTGACGAAATCATTATTCCTGAACACGATTTCGACATGGTCAATGTTGCAAAACGTATCAGAGAAGGCCGCGATCGTGGTAAAAAACATTGCTTGATCATCTTGGCAGAAGGCGTTATGGGCGGAAATGAATTTGCTGATAAACTTTCTGAACATGGTGATTTCCATACACGTGTTTCTATTTTAGGACACGTTGTCCGCGGTGGTTCACCAAGTGCTCGTGATCGTGTGTTAGCAAGTAAATTTGGTTCATATGCCGTTGAATTATTGAAAGCAGGAGTTGGTGGACAATGTATCGGTATGTTGGATAACCAAGTTGTTTCAGCAGATATCGTTGACACATTAGAAAATCACAAACACAAACCGGACTTATCACTTTATGATTTAAATCAAGAGATTTCTTTCTAGGAGCGACCTGAAAATCAGTTCGATTCAAAGTATCCCTTGAGGAAAATAGATAATCTTCATGACGTATAAACAAAATTGGAATAGGAGCGTTTGGTAATGAAAAAAACGAAAATCGTATGTACGATCGGACCAGCTAGTGAATCAGTTGATATGCTAGTAAATTTAATAAATGCAGGGATGAATGTTTGCCGTTTGAACTTCTCACATGGTGATTTTGAAGAACATGGCAACCGCATCAAAAATATTCGTGAAGCTGTAAAAATTACAGGTAAACGTGTGGCGATCTTACTTGATACAAAAGGTCCTGAAATCCGTACAAACGAAATGGAAAATGGCGCAATCACTCTAAAAACAGGTGAAACAGTTCGTCTTTCTACGACAGAAGTTTTAGGAACTCCTGAAAAATTCTCAATCACTTATCCAGAATTAATTAACGATGTAAACATCGGTTCTCACATTCTTTTAGATGACGGTTTAATCGATTTAGAAGTAACAGATATTGATCGTGTTGCAAACGAAATCGTTACGCTTGTTAAAAATGAAGGTGTCTTGAAAAATAAAAAAGGCGTTAACGTTCCTGGCGTATCTGTAAACCTTCCTGGGATCACAGAAAAAGATGCTGCTGATATCCGTTTTGGTATCGAACAAGGTGTTGATTTTATCGCAGCAAGTTTCGTTCGCCGTGCAACTGACGTTTTAGAAATTACTAAAATTTTAGAAGAAGAAAACGCAACCCATATCCAAATTATTCCTAAAATCGAAAACCAAGAAGGTATCGATAACATTGACGAAATCCTAAAAGTTTCTGATGGCTTGATGGTTGCTCGTGGTGACATGGGTGTTGAAATTCCAACAGAAGACGTTCCAGTTGTTCAAAAAGAATTAATCAAAAAATGTAACGCTTTAGGCAAACCAGTTATTACGGCAACTCAAATGTTAGATTCTATGCAACGTAACCCACGTCCAACACGTGCGGAAGCAAATGACGTTGCCAATGCAATCTATGACGGAACAGATGCAGTAATGCTTTCTGGTGAAACAGCTGCGGGGGATTACCCATTAGAAGCTGTTCAAACAATGGCTCGTATCGCAGTTCGTACTGAAGAAGCATTGATTAACCAAGATTCATTTGCCTTGAAACTTTACAGCAAAACAGATATGGCTGAAGCAATTGGACAATCAGTTGGTCACACTGCACGTAACTTGGGTATCCAAACTATCGTTGCAGCAACTGAATCAGGCCACACTGCTCGCATGATTTCTAAATATCGTCCAAAATCTCATATCGTTGCAATTACGTTCACGGAACAAAAAGCACGTAGCTTAGCGTTATCTTGGGGTGTTTATGCAACTGTTGCTGACAAACCAGCAAGTACTGACGAAATGTTCAACTTAGCGACACACATTTCTCAAGAAGAAGGGTTTGCAAACGAAGGCGATTTGATCATTATCACTGCTGGTGTACCAGTTGGTGAAAAAGGCACAACTAACTTGATGAAGATCCAAATGATCGGATCAAAATTAGTTCAAGGTCAAGGGATCGGCGAAGAATCTGTTATCGCTAAAGCTGTTGTAGCTAATACAGCAGATGAAGCAGTAGCAAATGCAACAGAAGGTTCTATCTTAGTTGTGAAAACAACAGATAAAGATTACATGCCTGCAATCGACAAAGCAATTGCTTTGGTTGTTGAAGAAGGTGGATTGACTTCACATGCAGCAGTTGTTGCAATTGCGAAAGATATTCCTGTAATCGTTGGGGCAGCTGATGCTACGAACTTGATTGCAAATGATGAATTGATCACTGTTGACCCTCGTCGTGGTATTGTATACCGTGGTGCAACAACAGCAATCTAAAAAAATAAATAGTATACTCTTAAAAGAGTGGGAATGAATCATGCAAAGTGATTCATTTTCACTCTTTTTTATTGATGTTGAACAAAGTTTCTTTTTATCATGAACAATTTCTCGAAAATCCTATTAAAACGATTTCATACATGGTAAAATAAAATTGTTACCATATAATACTAAATACAGGAGTGATAGAATGAAAGCAGCTGTTGTGACGAAAGAAAATAATGGAAAAGTAGAAATTAAAGATGTAGAAATTAGACCGCTTGAAGCTGGTGAAGCTTTAGTGGATGTAGAATACTGTGGTGTTTGTCATACTGACTTACATGTAGCTCATGGTGATTTTGGTGAAGTACCAGGTCGAGTTATTGGTCATGAAGGAATTGGAATCGTAAAAGAAATCGCTCCAGGCGTTGAAAGTCTAAAAGTAGGAGACCGCGTAAGTATCGCTTGGTTCTTTGAAGGTTGTGGGACTTGTGAATATTGTATTACTGGACGGGAAACATTCTGCCGCCAAGTGAAAAATGCTGGTTTTTCAGTAGACGGTGCTATGGCTGAACAATGTATCGTTAAAGCTGATTATGCCGTTAAAGTACCAGAAGGATTAGATCCAGCTCAAGCTAGTAGTATCTCATGTGCTGGTGTTACTTGCTATAAAGCAATCAAAGTTTCTGATGTAAAACCAGGTCAATGGGTTGCAATTTACGGTATTGGTGGATTAGGAAATTTAGCTATTCAATACGCGAAGAACGTGTTCAATGCTAAAGTTATTGCGGTTGACATTAATGATGATAAATTAGAATTTGCAAAAGAATTAGGCGCTGATTTAGTGTGTAACCCACTAACTGATGGCGATGCTGGCGCTTGGATCCAAGAACAAGTCGGTGGGGCTCACGCTGCTGTCGTTACAGCTGTCTCTAAAGTGGCATTCAATCAAGCGGTTGATTCTGTAAGAGCTGCAGGTAAAGTTGTTGCTGTCGGACTTCCTCCAGAAACAATGGATCTTGCAATTGTTAAAACTGTTCTAGATGGTATTCAAATCGTTGGTTCCTTAGTAGGAACACGTAAAGATTTAGAAGAAGCATTCCAGTTTGGGGCAGAAGGTAAAGTAGTCCCTGTTGTAGAAACACGTTGCCTACATGAAGTGAATGATATCTTTGAAGAAATGGAACAAGGAAAAATCAAAGGTAGAATGGTCGTTGATTTAAAAAAATAAAGTATTTATAAAATAGAAAAAGAGTAAATAAAAAAGATCCTTGAGGGGTGTGGAACAAAAGTGAAAACCACT